>Ga0129313_1000153_pt1 | contig 68390 bp, 60 predicted proteins | sample O1105metagenome_FD_94436 | JGI IMG/M metagenome (GOLD analysis project Ga0129313, IMG submission 94436) | Orangutan group fecal microbial communities from fecal samples from Wisconsin, USA - O1105 metagenome | ecosystem: Host-associated > Mammals > Digestive system > Large intestine > Fecal...
CAAAAAATAATCCATGCATATATCCCCAGGAAAAATTCATGTGACTGAAACGGAAACCTTTCTCATAGCATATCAGGAATGTCAAAAATCCGGTTATCCACAGCTGCCAGGCCAGACGAAAGCTTCCATCTCGTTTTAATTGTGCAATGTTCAGCACTAAGACTGCAATAGGAAATGCAAGCGCCATAACCAGACTCAGCGGAATATTGTTGGAAAAAACATGCCAAGCTTTAAAAAGTTCGAATCCGATACCCGTCTCCTCTGCATGAGAATTCGTTCCTGTGAACACACTGGAAAATTCATACAACAACAGCAATCCTGTAGGTATCAGACTCAGGCAAAGAATTCCTGTATTTTTCCATGTTTTCCCCTTATTTTTACACAATCTGAAAAGCAATATAACCGCACCTGTGGGTACAAGAATAAATGTAAAGCTGGGCTTGGTGAAAGTGCAAAGGAAGACCAGTATTCCAAACACCACTGTCTTTTTCCAAGAGAGAGCATTCTCATATTCTCGCAGCAGCTCAACTCCCACAAAGAACGCTGCTATCGTCAAAGGTCGAACCGCCAGATATGTTGCATTCCAATAGGGGTTGGGAGTCAAAATTCCCATACATCTATATATATAGTCAAATCCAAAAAATGCCGTTCCACGGGGAGAATATATCATTGAAACAAAAAAAAGTGCAAAAACCGCCAGTGTTGATACTACTCCCCATGCAGCATTCCACCGAGTCCCCTCCCGCTGAGCATATTCCCGCAAATTTTTATCAAAATAATATTTTGTCAAAACCACTGCCGCAGAATTGCAAAGCATTGTCGTAAAGGCTACCGCAACCGCCGGGCTTAAGAATACCGTCCATATACGTGACACCCAAAAGAAGAGACGATACGGAAACTCATATCCGCTCTCTATTCCCTGTGTCTCCAATATATATGCTTCCATGTCAGAATAGAAAATGCCATCCCGAGGTATTACCTGCCAATAGAAAAAGGACATCATTAATATAGAATATAACACCAGCAGAGCCGTAAAGAAAATCTGGTTTATCCTTTTATTTGCCATCAGCCTTATTCCTCCCTAATATCATTTTTCGCAGTACGGTTACCAAATAGAAACCGTCTGCAACCAGAAGCATAACCGCACCCATTGCAATCAGCATATAATTTATGCATGTCTTCACACCCGGCAAAGCAATATATGACAGCTGCTGGGTCAGCTGTCCCCCCGCAGGGTTTCCATCTATATAGGCTTCCGAACACTCCTCTAATACATAAATCTCATCCGTCATATAAACATAGCCATAAGAATCCCCACAATTTCTTGCAGTAATATACAATTCCAATTCCTGTTTATCTGTATTCAAATCCCATGCCACAGGATACATCCCACCTGACATTACCTCTGAAAACGGTATCACCCTCTGAGCCAGAACCTCATCTCCCTTATGGATTTCTACGAAGAACTCTCCCTCCTCTGAGGTTGCTTCCAGCCCCAAGGTTAATGTTCCTATCTTCTGAAAGGTAGGTTTGATAGTTTCCGAGAAGGAAACTCCTTCCTCCAACAGCACATGCCTAGGCGGATAATTTGCATTAAAAGAGGAAAACTGACTTTTACACTGAAAGACAATCAGAAAAGAGATTACAAGGGTCAAAATCAGTCCTGTTACGGATACTCTGCCTGACACCGGCCCGGATTCTTCCTTCTCATCCTGCATACAGATATATGCCGCCAATACAGCTTCGAATGCTGTACACAAAATTCTGTAGGTAAAGAAGGCATGCACCATTGTATGATATCTCATCACAAAATACCATGCAAAACTTCCCATTGCAATTATGGTAAAAGGAATACATTTACCCACATGTACCCTTCCTTTTCTTTTTAAGAACATAACGATAAACCAAACTGTCCACGCCAGAAGAACTACCGTTACCTGAATATTAATCCATTTACCGAGATTGTTCATCAGGGTTTGAGCAAAAGTATATTCTGCCCCTTCATAAATTGAATGAAGTGCTATCTTGTTCTGTATAAGCTCTCTGATAGCTGTATGCAAAACCCTGCTAGCCACAAGCCATTTCCCGGACCACATTCCTCCGTATCCCAGGCACCAGCATAAACCGGCACTCACTATAAGCTTCAAGTGCTCCCGTAGATAATCACTTTTGCGCATAGCAATCCAGACAATCATGGGTAACGCCCAGGAAAACAACGGATAGGTTAGAAAGTCAAAATATGCTGTCAGAATTCCCAACACTAAAAATAGGTAAATATATCTGTTCTTCTCACTCCAGAATTTCTCCCATTTTACAAGAACAATGGTTCCCAGCATTCCGATATAGAAAACAACAGAATGTTGGAACGACATTCCCATTGCATACGGTGTTAAAAATGCATAAATTGACAAAACCCAAAAGCACCACATTTTTCCCAGGCGATTATACAACAGCAATGCCAAAACGCCAAGTACAAACAACTGAAGCAGAATATTTAGCATTCGCATTTCGCCATAATCAAGAAAAAGCAAGGCGGGTCTGATTACACTTACAAAACCACACCAATATCTTGCACAACCGTCCACCATGGCAGCCTTCAGGTAGTTACCGTTTGGATTTGTAGTAGCAAGCTTTATCATCAATTCATCTGTATAATTATCCAAGATTGCCGGACTTTCAGGATATATACCATATTCACCGGAAAAAGCCTGAACATAGGGCATATTCGGATACCACCCCTCTTGCCGGAGCATCTCAACGGACTTATTTACATTATCGGATTCCTCTGACACAGGAAGCATATATGCAAAAGTCATGCATAAAACGCCTCCCGCAATAGCAAGAATCAAAATCAATAAAAGCTTTGACAATACAACTACGTACTTTTTCATACTTCTTTCTCTCTCCTATCCTTATTCCGGTTTCGTCGCCAGAACATAAGAGCCTATCGTCTCTATGATATTTACATCACAGCTCAGTTTTGACAAATCTGAAGTATGGAACATATAAAGCCCATCCTGCAGCTCCTCTACGTACTCCGGATAAAAATAATGATATCTTTCACTATAAGGCAAGAGTTCTCTTCCACCTGTCACATTTGTCTCTTCCCGATAATACCTTGCATCAATTTTACAGCGAAAATGGGTCAAAATCTCTGCCGCCGAAGGATTAAACTGTTCATCAATGGTACCTGTAATATATAAGGTATCATATTCCTCCATTTCATCGGCACGCCCCACTGCCTCCAAAAATTCTACATTGTAATAGGATTTTACATTCTCTCGATAATACGTAAAATATGAGACTATAAACAAGATACCTACCAATCCATACACTCCGGCAATCGTTCTCCCTATAGCCTTCCCATTTTTACGGTGTCCTTTTCCCCAGGTAATTACCTTCTCTATTCCGTATCCACAAAAAATAATGAGGGGAAACCAAATCAAATTGATACGGTTCACATTCACCTCAAAAGTCACTGCACCTATCCATATTCCGGTTATCAAATACCCCCAAAGTGCAAGCATTTTTGTTTGCTTTTCCGGCTCCTTCTCCGAAAACAATTCCTTTGTATAGCTTACGATTCCTAACACAATAAAGGGTATAGAGATATGATACAACGGTCCAAAAGCAGGAATCGTACTAAACAGCCAATCCGGGGTTTGCAAAAAACATTTCTTAAGCAAAGAAAGCAGATTCTGTCCCAATTGCCCAAAGGAAAAATTGAGAAAAAGAATGTCATTGCTCCGTATACTGTCCGGAAAATACCCCATGGTAAAAAGAGGCGTTTCTATTCCATGCCAACCGAATCTCCACGGGTATCTGTTAATCAGCATAACAATCATTTCCGGCAACGCAATCATACCGCAAATCAGTGCACATAAAAACACCTCATACCAGCGAAGCTGCTTTTTCCACAGACACCAAAGCATAAAAACAATCAGGAAAGGCGTCACCGAATAAACTGCTACCCCGTAGCAGTAAAAGGTCAAACCAAAGAAAATCATAGAAAAATAGAGATATCTCTTCTTTTCCAGACCCAGCAAAAGCAGATAAAAGGCCAAAAGAAAAACGTGTGGAAACAAGTTACAGTCCAAAGACCAACGGCTCTGCATAAAATGCCATGGATTGATAGCTGTCAGAGCCATGACAATCAATGCCATTTTCTCATGAAAGAGCCGCTTAACAATCAAAAAAATAGTAACTACCGTACCGCAGCTGACCAACAACATCGGCAGACGTACAGATACAATCTGGAAGCCCAAAAGCTTGATAAAGGGAATCATGCAGTAGGAAAGGAGCACACTCATCTGCCCGTATTTCCATGCCAAAAAATGTACGGGATACCGGATTCCATATCGGTCTGTACCGTACTGTGCCAATGACCAGGCATCTACTCCGGCCATTGCCTCATCTGCATTAATTCCTGCCGGAATCGCTCCAAAACCGATACAGCGAATAAAAATAGCAAAAAACAATATTGTCCAAAAAAGAAGGGACTCCGTCCTGTATTTCCTCTTCACTTACATCTCCTCCCGGTATCTGCCAAATTGTCCGGCACGTCAATTCCCCAATAATAGATTACAAACAACAACGAAAGGGAAATTTGCCCCGTTGTTATCACCATCTCGCTCATTCCGAAGGTAAGAATTGCAATCAAAAACATGGCGCCAATAATTCCCGGCATATCGCGCCTTCGAATCAAACGCCATAATATCCATAAGTTAAAAATCAAAAATAGTGTTCCTGTTATTACACCATAATCGTATGCCACCTGCAAGAACACATTGTGAGCATGAGAATAATATACATTCTTCTCTGCCCAAAAGCCTGATTTTTCTACTCCGTGTCCAAATAGATTTAAATGGGTCAGATAATATGAATAAATTAACTTCCTCGCGTCAACGGAATTCCCAAAATATTCCCACTCCGGATTGGGAGAAATATAGGGATTGTCAATATTGCTCCCCGGCTCTTCGTATTCCGCGGCATCAGACTTCATGCTAAATGGTGTAGAAATGTGCCATCTTCCCTCATCATCCAATGTTAGATTTATTCCAACCATCTGCAAAATACGTCCCACGCTACTCTGCATCGCTTCTGAAAACGAAATATATTTTTCGCTGTCTGCAGGGTCATAAGAGAGCACAGAACGATTATCCTCCTGGTAATCAGCAGAAAACCAAATGGGATGATGCAGTACCGTAGGAAATACGCGAACGGTTCCATAGGCAACAGGAAAAAGCAGAATAATACAAACCGTAAGCACAATTCCCTGTAAAACCCAGTGTCGAAAAGATTTTTTTATTATCAAATCATAGGCTAGATAAGCATATATACATGCTGCCGCAGCTCCCATAAGCCCGGAGCGCCCTCCTGTCAAGAGCATCAGACTTAAGCTAAAGGCAGACAACAAAAAGAAGGCTATACGCCAAAACCGACTTCTGTTATTGATTCTTAGCCATAACCATAGACCTGTAAATGCACAAAACACTATCATGTAAAAAAGTGCGTTCTGGGTCTCCCCTGTATACATTCCCCGATACCTGACATAGTCATAGGGTCTGAAGGCATAGGCGCATACTTGCTGTATCAGGAACCAAAAAGCCAGACCGCCCAGCATTCCCTTCAGGAAGTCATCCTTTCTTGATTCTGGAATCCCTATGAAATAGAGTCCTCCGAACAGAACTAAATAAGGCAACTGCCACAAAGCTTTTCTGGCGGAAAATAGCATCAAAAGACAGATTAAAATAAATAATAAAATCAAAGATTTCTTCTGATTTCCCGAGATAGAAATATTCTTACGGTTCCATATAAAATATATGACCGCAATTGCTATCCAGGCACAGTTCAATACTGCAGTATTCCACTGTCCCCAGTATGGCCAAAGCGCTTTGCCCAGAAAACAGGCTGCAATGCCAAGGAAGGTTCCTATCAGCACACAAACCCGAAAGAGTGTACTTGCAAAAAAATCCCTTTTCATGGACGGAAGCAACATACCGAAGGCTGCTGTTCCAACCAGATTTGCAAACATAAGCTGTATATCGCCGTTTGCACTCCCTCTTCTCTGATCAATACTGCCCAGCAACAGAAAGCATGCTGCATACCAAAAAACAAATTTATTCTTTTGAATTGCAGACTGCATCGTCTTCATATTCACCTCTTATCAAATCCTTTGAGCATTTTATAGTTAGTCCAAAGGTATTAAGCTACTTTTCAGCCACCGAATCATGTGCCTTGATATCCTGTCTCTGTAACGGTTTTTACACTAATCTGTCAGATTTTCTCTTATTCTAGTACTTCCTCCAAACCATCTTATTGACAATTCCTGTGTAGCTTTGGATAATCTTCACAACCTTTGTGCTGACATTTTCATCCACATAGTTAGGTACATCCACGCCAAGGTCGCCTTCCTCATTCATCTTTACCGCCATGTCCACAGCCTGTAATACCTGCTCCGTAGTAATGCTACCCAAAATAAAGTTCCCCTTGTCGATAGCTTCCGGTCTCTCTGTAGAGGTTCGGATACATACCGCAGGAAAAGGATGACCTTTTGTGTTAAAATAAGATGCCTCCTCCGGCAGAGTTCCACTGTCAGATACCACGCAGAATGCATTCATTTGCAAATGGTTATAGTCCGAGAACCCGAAAGGCTGCAAACTTTGCACCAAAGGATGAAATTTGAAGCCACGCTCTTCGATTCTTTTTTTGCTTCGAGGATGTGTACTGTAAATAATAGGCATCTGATAGGTTTCTGCCATACAGTTTACCGCCTCCATCAGCGCAAAGAAATTCCGCTCATCGTCAATATTTTCCTCTCTGTGAGCCGATAAAAGAATATATTTTCCTCTCTCCAACCCAAGAGTTTCTAACACCTTGCTGGATTCAATCTTATCCATGTTCGCTGACAATACTTCAGACATGGGAGAACCTGTTACATAGGTTCTCTCCTTGGCAGTTCCCTCTGCATTCAAATATCTTCTGGCATGCTCACTGTAACATAAATTTACGTCAGCAATATGGTCTACAATGCGACGGTTGGTCTCCTCCGGCAGATTCTCATCGAAGCAACGGTTTCCGGCTTCCATATGAAAAATCGGTATCTTCAGACGTTTTGCGGAAATTGCCGCCAAAGCAGAGTTGGTATCTCCCAACACCAGAAAAGCATCCGGCTTCACTTCTGTCATCAGCTTATAGCTCTTTGCTATGATATTCCCGATTGTCTCTCCCAGGTCGCTGCCTACGGCATCCAGATAATAATCCGGCTGTCTCAGGCCCAAATCCTCGAAGAAAATCTGATTGAGCGTATAATCATAGTTCTGGCCCGTATGAACCAATATCTGTTCAAAATACTTGTCACACTTTTTGATAACCTCAGACAGTCTGATAATCTCCGGTCTGGTTCCGATTACTGTCATAACCTTTAGCTTGCTCATTCCACTACCCTCTACTTTCCGCGAAGTACTATTTAGCTACCGCCTCATAAATGGTATCCGGCTTGCCGGGGTTAAAACATTCGTTGCACCACATCAGGGTAACCATATCCGTATCACCCTCATTAATAATTGAATGGGTATATCCGGTAGGAATGTCTACAACCTCCAGTTTTTCTCCGCTAACATGGTATTCTATGACTTCATCGCTGCCATGCCTGCGAAAACGAATCAAGCCCTTGCCGCTGACTACCACAAACTTTTCATTCTTTGTATGATGCCAATGATTTCCCTTGGTAACGCCGGGTTTGGTAATATTGATTGACACCTGCCCTCTGTCTGCACTCTTCAAAATCTCCGTAAAGCTCCCTCTCTCATCTTCATGCATCACAAGAGGATATGCAAACTTATCTTCCGGTAAATAGCTCAGATAAGTACTGTACAGCTTCTTCTCAATACTGTTTTCCTTCATGGGCGGAATCATCAGATTCCTGCGGCTCTCTTTGAAGCTGTAAAGTAGGTTTACAATCTCACCCAGTGTAATCTCATGCTCCACCGGCACATAGCAATAGCCATCCGAATTGACATGGGGATGATAATCTAACGCCTGTAGCAATTCCTCTACGACATCATCAATATATACCAGATGCATCACTGTACTTCTGTCGTTTACCTGAATAGGCATATCATGAGCAATATTGTAACAAAAGGTTGCCACCGCACTGTTGTAATTGGGACGGCACCATTTTCCGAACACATTGGGAAAACGATAAATGTAAACAGGCGCACCGGTCTCCTTCCCATAGGCAAACATCATGTCCTCCCCTGCCTTCTTACTCTTGCCATAAGGATTCTCTAAGGCTGCCTGTATAGAAGATGAATTCATAATCGGACAGGTGTTGCCATGCCTTTTTAGCGTCTCCACTAAAGTAGTGGCAAAACCAAAGTTACCCTCCATAAACTCTTCTACATGCTTCGGTCGATTCACGCCTGCCAAATTGTAAACGAAATCACACTCCTTGCAGTACTTATCCAGCAATTCCAAGGGTGTATCTATATCGAAAGGAAGAACCGTAACCCCTTCCCTTCTCTCCAATTCCGCTTTCAAATTTTTACCAATAAAACCATTGGCTCCGGTTACCAGAACCTTCATTATTTTTTCTCCCACTCCGCGATTTCATCCCTGATATAGGACAGAGTCAACAGCTTCTCCTTCACCTGCTCCACATCCAGCAACTCTGTATTATTGGAATTAAACTCAGAGAGCTTCGCCCTCTCCAAATTACCGTCAGTAAAGTATTTGTCATAGTTCAGGTCACGCTTGTCCGCAGGTACACGGTAGAAATTTCCCATATCAATCGCATGGGCGCACTCCTCATTGGTAAGCAACGTCTCATACATCTTCTCTCCATGGCGAATACCAATCACTTTAATCTCGCTATCCGCATGGAACAGTTCTTTCACTGCCTGAGCCAGCACTCCGATCGTACATGCAGGAGCCTTCTGTACCATGATATCACCGCTGTCTGCATTCCGAAATGCATATACCACCAGTTCCACCGCTTCCTCCAGACTCATGACAAAACGAGTCATGGCGGGCTCTGTGATGGTCAGGGGCTTCCCTTCCTTAATCTGGCTGATAAACAGCGGAATTACCGAACCTCTGGAACAGAGCACGTTACCGTATCTGGTACAGCAGATGCTTGTCTTCTCAGGATCAATGGTACGGGATTTTGCTACAATCACCTTCTCCATCATAGCCTTAGAGGTACCCATCGCATTCACCGGATAAGCTGCCTTATCGGTAGACAGACAGATAACCTTCTTTACACCGGCCTCAACGGCTGCCTGCAGCACATTCTCGGTCCCCAGCACATTGGTCTTCACTGCTTCAATAGGGAAAAATTCGCAGGAAGGAACCTGCTTCAATGCTGCGGCATGAAAAATGTAGTCCACTCCATGCATTGCCTTCTGTATACTCTGAGGGTCACGTACATCACCTATATAAAACTTGAGTTTATTACTGTACTCCGGAAACTCCCTCTGATAAAAATGGCGCATATCATCCTGCTTCAGTTCATCACGGGAAAAAATGCGAATCTCTCCGATATCTGTTGCTAAAAATCTGTTGAGCACTGCATTCCCAAAGGATCCTGTTCCTCCGGTAATTAATAAAGTTTTTCCTGTAAACATTTTTTGTTATTCCTTTCTGATGTGCAATCCCATTGTGCGATATCTATAAAATTTTTCACTCTTACATTCCCATCTTTTTGAGCCTAGTACCTTTTAATTTATCGTACAATATTTTTAACAAAATTGGAATCACTATTCCCAATGCGCAATAAATATATGCCCATATACCTGTTGTATCTACGTTTCCCCAATCTTTTAAATTTCCCGCATATTCCATTTTTAAAACATGTATTTGAAACAACCCTATCAGCTTAAAAATAAGGGGATGTAAAAATAAGATAATTAGAGTATTTTCTCCTAAATATGATAACACGTTCCTAACTATTTTTGTATACTTATCCAACACTTTTGCAAAATAAAAAGTTATATAAATTCCCATAAAAGTAATTGGCAAATATATCACCCAATTGCTGCAAATGTTTTGACGCACATCAATACCAAAATTTGTGTACCGAATTATTATTACTACCATGCATACACATATCGCGAACCAAATTGTGCTTTTTAAATTCAGTTTAATATCGATATCTTTCTTCGAAATAATATATCCTACTACAATAAAAATCATTGCACTTGATATGCAATTTAACAGTCTGCAGTAGCAGTACCATTTTACAAACCGATCCCCCCAAATAGCATTAATGCCGTAAAATGCAACACTTTCAAGAAGCAACACCTTTAACGCTTGCTGTTCATCAAAAATACAATTAATCAGCTTAGTAGAAAAATAAACAAGACATAAAGTCAAAAAAAGTGTTGGTAAAAACCAAATTTGAATTAAAAGTATTTCTACATTGTCGAATAACAGAATATGTACAAAAGTGTTCGGTCCACTGGTCCAATCGTATCTATTCATTGTAATTCCAATGCTCTCAAACACATTATGGAAAAGTAAAAAAATGGTGCTCACAATAACAAAAGGAAGATATAATCGTTTGACTTTTCCTATAAAAAATCGCAACACATCTTGATTATCTTTAATTAAATAGCCAGAAATAAAGAAAAACAGAGCCATATCAAATGCTGCATATACTTTTGTAACCATCCAATATCGAACATGCATAGAAACCAAGAAAAAAATAGCTATTCCTCTTGCAATGTCAATCGAATTCTTTCGTTCCGCATTCATACAATACCCCTCTTTAATTTCTTTATCCACAATTGGTGACTTTCTATTATTAATTAATGCTTTTTTTCAAATGATGTCTACGGTAAATACTTTATGCTGCTGTGGATTCAGATGTCTATCTATCAATACTATCTGGTTTGGCGGTTCAAAAAAACTACATATAAAACTCTCTATACCACTCTGCAAATTTTCTTAATCCTTCACGTAATGATGTATTGGGTCTAAATCCAAAATTATTCACCAATTCTGTTGTATCCGCATAGGTAACCGGGACATCACCGGGCTGCATGGGAACCAACTCCTTATGCGCCTCAAAGTCATAGTCCGCCGGAAGTACACCTGCTCGTACCAGTTCCTGCTGAAGAATGTCCACAAATTCCAGCAGATTTTCCGGTCGGCTATTACCGATATTATAAATTGCATACGGAGGAACGGGCAGACCGTCTTCTCCCGTTTTTCTCTCCGGAGGCACTGCCATTACACGGGCAACGCCCTCCACAATATCATCAATATATGTGAAATCCCGTTTACAGTTTCCATAGTTAAAAATCTGTATTTTCTCCCCTGCCAGCAGCCTGTTCGTAAAGCCGAAATATGCCATGTCTGGTCTGCCCCCGGGACCATATACGGTAAAAAAACGAAGTCCGGTAGATGGAATGTTGTAAAGTTTACTGTAGGCATGCGCCATTAACTCATTACTCTTCTTCGTCGCGGCATAAAGCGAAACCGGATGTTCAACCTTATCCTCTGTGGAATAGGGCACCTTTTCATTTGTTCCGTATACGGAGGAAGAAGAGGCATAAACCAGATGTTCTACTCCCTTTGCACCACTGTCGTAGGAATGGCGGCAAGCCTCCAGGATATTATAAAACCCAATCAAATTACTCTGGATATAAGCATCCGGATTGGTAATCGAATACCGAACCCCAGCCTGAGCCGCAAGATTCACTACCACTTCCGGCTGATATCGTGCGAACACCTCATGAATCAGCGAACTGTCACTGATATCTCCCAAAATGAACTCAAAGACCGCTTTCGGGAACTTCTTCGCTTCCTTTTCTATCTCTGACAAACGCCAGTCCTTTATGGAGACATCATAATAATCCGTGCGAGAATCGATAGACACAATATGAACCCCGTCCACGGTTCTCAACAATTCTAACGTAAGGTTTGCCCCAATGAACCCAATCCCTCCCGTTATTAATACGGTTTTCCCGGTTAAATCAATCTTTTGCATCCTAAAATAGTTCCTTTCTTAATCACAGCGAAAGATATCGCGGGTATATACCTTATCAGCGACATCATCCAAGCAAGAATCATACCGGTTGGCTACGATTACCTGTGAAACAGCCTTAAACTCCGCCAGATTATCGATAATGCGGCTTCCGAAAAAAGTCGTTCCCGCGGGCAGTGTCGGCTCATATATGACAACAGTAGCCCCCTTCGCCTTAATCCGCTTCATGACCCCCTGAATGGAAGACTGCCGGAAATTGTCAGAATTACTCTTCATGGTCAGACGATATATGCCGATAATAACTTCTCTCTCTCTGGAAGCATCCCAGACAGAGTTGGCTCCATACGCACCCGCCATTTCCAGAACGCGGTCTGCAATAAAATCCTTCCGCGTCCGATTGGACTCCACAATAGCAGACATCATATTTTGCGGTACGTCATGAAAATTTGCCAGCAGCTGCTTCGTGTCCTTCGGGAGACAATATCCGCCATATCCAAAGGATGGATTATTATAATGAGAGCCAATACGAGGGTCCAGACAAACCCCATCAATAATCTCCTTCGTATTAAGACCCTTAGATTCAGCATAGGTATCCAACTCATTAAAATAAGCAACTCTCAGTGCCAAATATGTATTTGCAAATAGCTTTACCGCCTCCGCCTCGGTAAAGCCCATAAACAGTGTATCAATATTCTCCTTCAGTGCCCCCTGCTGTAACAGAAATGCGAAAGTACGTGCTGCCTGCTCCGTTTTTTCATCACAGGACACAATGATGCGCGAGGGGTACAAATTATCATACAACGCCTTTGATTCCCGTAAGAATTCAGGACTAAAAATAATATTTTCCGTACCGTATCTCTCTCTGACAGCACAGGTATATCCCACAGGAATGGTAGACTTAATCACCATGACAGCCGCCGGATTCACCTTGAGAACCAACTCAATCACTGCCTCCACCGCAGAGCAGTCAAAGAAATTCTTTTGGCTGTCATAATTTGTAGGTGTAGCAATAATCACAAAGTCCGCGTTGCTGTATGCAGTAGCCCCATCCATAGTCGCCGTCAAATCCAAGTCGCATTCCGAAAAATACTTTTCGACATACTCATCCCGAATAGGAGAAACTCGGCGGTTAATCATTTCTACCTTCTCCGATACAATATCCACTGCCACAACATGATTATGCCGGGCTAATAGTGTAGCCAGGGACAGTCCTACATAGCCTGTCCCTGCAACTGCAATGTTATACTTTTTCGCCATCGCTATTTCCATTCCTCCCACCACATCTGAAAAACAAGCAGACACCATACAATTCTGTCAATTGCAGGTACTGATTCCCTCGAAAAAGCACAATAAAGCCTTTCGATTTGTCGGGGATTGAAAATCCCCTGTCTGACGATAAAATCATGTGCCAGATAATCGCCAACCAAATCAGTAAAATCCTCATGTAGCCATTGATTTATCGGCACGCCGAATCCTTTCTTCGGTCTGTCAATCAATTCCTTCGGTACATATTTGTATAATATCTCTCTGAGCAGATACTTAAACTGTCCCCGGAAACATTTCATGTCCGGTCTTATTCTCTGGGATAATTCGACCAACCGATGGTCCAGAAACGGCGCTCTGGTTTCAAGAGAGTAGGCCATCGCTGCACGATCAACCTTTGTCAGCATGTCTTCCTGCAGACAGTTCTTTAATCCCAGGTTCAGCATTCTCTCCTCTACATTTCCCTGATACTGCAGTTGGCCTTCAGAACTATAAAACGTAGAAATTTGATCTCTAAACAACCCTTCCCGGATATACGCAGACGCTATCAAATCCTGTTCAAACCATCCTAGCTCTCTTGAGCAGGCAGCAATCTTATTGATTTTCCAAGAGACATCATGATAAGGCATGAGTACATTCGCCACAGCAGCAATCGGACAAGCGCATACTCCCGGTATTTTTAAATTTCTATTTCTGATAACCGACTTATAAGAGGGATACCCATAAAACAACTCATCTCCCCCATCGCCACTTAATGCAACCTTTACACTCTGGTGTGCATATCTGCTAAGAATCATAGTCGGCAACTGCGAGTTGTCTGCAAAGGGCTCTGAATACACCTTCGGCAAGCAGGTAATCATCTCCTTTGCATCCTCCACCGAGCAATACATTTCATGATGATTTGTACCTAAATGCTCAGCTACCTTTTTTGCAAACTTTGCCTCATTAAAATCCTCTTCCTGAAAACCTATACTAAAAGTATCCAATCGCTGTTCCGCTACAGCCATCCCCAAGGCTGCAATCAGGCTGGAATCAATTCCTCCGCTCAAAAACACACCGAGGGGGACATCCGAAACCAGTCGCATTCTGATAGAATCAGTAAGGCAATTCTCGATATCTTCTATATACTCCTCTTTCGTCCTGTTCTCATACTGCATGTAAAGCGAATCCGGGGACCAGTATACCTTTTTATCCGTTTTTGCGGTATCCAAATCGTAAGTCAAAAAACACCCTGATTCCAGCTTATAGGTATCCTTATAAATTGCTCTTGGTGCCGGTATATACATTTGCCATAAATATGACGCAAGCACCTCCTGATCAACTTCCTTTTTGTACCCGGGATGCTTCACCAGCCCGGCAATCTCCGATGCAAAGGCGAATCCATCTTTCAAAAAAGAATAATATAAAGGCTTCTCTCCCATCCTATCTCTGAAAAGATGAAGTTGTTTTCTTCCCTTATCCAGAATCGCATAAGCAAACATGCCATTCAATTTCTGCACTGAATCACAGCCCCACTCAATATATGCTTCCAGTATTACTTCCGTATCGCAGTGAGACTTAAATTTATGCCCTTTTTCAATTAATTCGTTCTTAATTTCGTCCGAATTATATATTTCGCCATTGTAGACAATCACAACATTTTTGTCTTCCGAGCACATGGGCTGAGCACCATTAGCAGATAAGTCCCTAATCGAGAGCCTTCTATGCGCCAGGGCTACCTGCCTGCCACAAATATCATCCATTATCATACCATAATCATCTGGACCGCGATGCGCCATGGCATCCCGCATACATAGAATGATATCCTCATCATATTTTCTTTCCGATATATATCCTACAATTCCGCACATATATGTTTCCTACTATATCCATCCGTATTTTGATGTTACACAACTTATCCCTTGCGAATTCGTCGTGTAATTTATGCTTCCCTGGCTATTAGTCCGATTAAAACCACTTCAATCTAAACAATACTCCGTCAGACAAGTCATGAATAAGTTATAAATACAATTACTTACGATTGTGCAAGTGTTTCCAAAACCGATGCATATTCAAAAAAGACTTTGCCAGCGCGCTATTCCCTGAAGTTTCCGCCACCAAGAGCAAAACAAATTTAGCCTGTTTAATATGTGGTAATCATTTATATTATATTGTAATACAATTTCCCCGACATGAAAAGTTTTTCCCAATTAGCTTGTTTATATTACAACAAGCATTTATTCACGAAACACTTTTCATTTATTTAGAAATTTGTTGAATATCTTAATTTTATTTTTTTTCACTATTGTAACTGTTATTCTTAACAAAAATGATGTTAAAGCTGTGCACAAAACAGCTAACGCATATTGTTCCATTATACTTAATCTACATACCCTTTTAGATATATAGCTGACAAACTCAAGACAGCCTAAATGAGTAAGGTAAATGCAAAAACTATATTCTCTGCAAAAATTCGCAATCCTTGACGATTGAATCTTATATATTTTCTCAGAAAACACGATGGAAAAACCTAATATAAAGAAGGCAATGTTTACATAAACCCAAATGGCATTATCACGAATAGATGAAAGTATTAAGGGTACTGTAAGAAAGCTACCGCTGATAATTGTTAACCACTTAATATTTTGAACATTACTCCTTTTTATATAATTTGCAATTCCATAAGTAATCACTCCTAAAAACATACCAGCCATTGCTCTTGTGTAACTTCTTGGAGCGAAAGAGCCAAAATAACGAAAAAAGCCATGAAAAATACAGTTATAGAAAATCGCAATAATTATAACAAACCGCAAATTACATTTTCTACATAAAAAACAAAACAAAGGGAAGATGGGGAGCATTGTCGTTAAATACCAAATAACGCCAACGTTAGAGTCTCCACGGATTAACATAAGTGATTCCAAAAGTGCCTTCACTATCATTGTATATTCAAAGTCTTTCAAAATAATACAGTGTCTTATTAACAAAGAGGTAATAACAGTTATAAACGTATATGGTAAAAAAAATGAAAATTTTTTTATTGTATACTTACATGCTTCAATAATTGCATTTAAACTTTTTGATTTCCCGGCTTCTTTCTTAACTTCTTCAAAATGAGATACCGTGAAATAACCGGTTAGTAAGAAAAACATTTCGACAAATACAAATCCGTTACAAAAGGGATATATTGTTACGTTATCGAGATGATACGAATGAAAAAAGAATATCACAATTGAACCTATCATCCTATAAATATCTACAATTCCGTTTCTATTTGGCGCCTTAACTTCCATATTCACACCCTTGTCTATCTTAATAGCATTGTAATTCATAATCAAACATATTCTCTCTTTTTGCCTGGGTCGTTCATCGTATTGATGTCTTCTCAAGCGGTATCTTTTTTGTTCACAGGATTCTACGATTCCAAGGTTATTTTCCCATTTTCGACCCTATACACGCAATCACAGTTTTCTATTGTAGACAATCTGTGGGCAATAATAATCAAGGTCTTTTGTCCTTTCAACCGATTGATGGATTCCATGATTGCTGTCTCTGTTTCAATATCCAGAGCAGAGGTCGCCTCGTCAAACACAATGATATCCGGATTGGTAAATAATGCTCTTGCAATTCCGATACGTTGCCTTTGTCCCCCCGACAGCCGAACACCCTGCTCCCCCACCGAGGTATGCAATCCATTCGGCAAAGCTTTCACAAATTCTTCCAGCTGTGCATCCCTCAAAGCAGACCATATTTCGTCATCTGAAACCTCCTCCAAAGGTTTTCCAAATGCCACATTCGCTTTAATTGTATCATCCATCAGAAAAATGTTCTGAGGTACATAAGCCAATCTGGATCTCCAGCCGCTGATATCCCTCTCTATATCTACACCATCTGCCTCAACAGTTCCAGCTACAGGCGAAAGTAATCCCAGCAGCAAATCAACTGCTGTCGTTTTTCCGGCTCCGGAAGGTCCTACAATACCCACCGACTGACCCGGTTTTATTTCCATGCACACGTCTTCTAAAATATTTGTTTTGGCCCCATTGTATGAAAACGTAACCTTCTCCATTTTTAGAACATTTTGAAAACTTACGCGCTGGCTCTCTTCAAAAGGTTTCTTCGGGAAAAGCCTACTTTTGTCATTCTGTTTATTCAGATGTATAATTATATTGTCCAACGACCCTTCATAATAAGGCACAGAATTCAAGCTGGAACTGATTCTGTTTGCGCTGGGTAAAAGACGAACTGCTGCAACAGCGAATGCGGATATCTGCGGCAGTAACGTCATCACACTGCCTCCCATTATAACACGAATCAGCAATACCAGCAAAACACCGGTCATCGTGAAGGCCTCAATCAGCAGGCGGGGAAGATTATTCATTACATAGTTCTTTCTTTCCATGTCAGCAACTTTGTCTGCATGTCCATTGTACTTTTGGACAAAAAATTCCTCTGTACCCGATACCTTTACTGTCTTGATGCCATTTATTCCCTGTAAAATCCATTTATTTGCCAGTGCTGAATTTGAACGATACCTTTCACCTGCCCTTCTCATTAAAGGCTTGATGACATGGGTTATTATCAGCAATTCCAAAATTAGAAGCGCACTGATAATAAAGGCAATTAGCGGACTGATAATAACGATTGTTATAGCAAGCACTACCGCTGCTATCATTTCTGTCATAAAGGTCATCACAGTAATCAACAGAGTGGTCACTTGTCCGGTATCATTTGTAATGATTCTAATTATCTCACCCGAGCTGGATTTTAAATAGTAATCATAGGGTTTATGCATAAAGCTATCCATTAAATCTCGCTGCATATTATATCTGCAATTGCAAATAAACCCATATTGAAGATTGTATTCCCATATAAGAAAAACATTTTTTCCGACAAAAACCACAATCAAGAGCACCAGAAGTATTTCAACATAGGACTTTTGGTCACTCACTCGAAAAACAGCACATATGGCTTCGCTCCAGAACGATCCCTGCCAATCTGTCGAGTCCATAAGTGCTGTTATCAAAGGCAAAATCAGGGAGACCCCGACAGATTCCAGGGCTCCGCCAATCAACATTATAATCATAAGCAGCCCGATTTTCCGTTTCTGCTTTTCCGTAAAAATTTGAAGCAATTTTCTGATTACTCTCAGCATTCGTGCTCTCCTTTAGAGAATGGAATCAAAATCGTATATCCACTCTTTGAGTTCTCGCTCTATATATTGAATATTGTCTCTTTCAACCTCAGCGTACTCCTGTTTCAAATTACAATTCTTAACAGATAATTCAGGAATAAACCTGGTTTTTGCCCGAACATGAGTTTCCGAAGCTATATTAAGAAACCTTTCTATTCTTGCTACTGTTTCCTCATACTTATACACAAGATCCTCAAACTGAACAAAAAGAACCTCCTTTTTCTGCTCTTTCTTCAGTGCCTCTTTCAGGAGTTCTCTCGTGTACCTATAGTAATTACAAAAAACTTTTACATCATAAACCGGAAAATCCACGGTTTCCGCCTTATACTTCGCATTTAAGTATACATCTCTTGGATCACGGTCTGTTCTGATAATATACAAATCATCAAAAAAAAGAGAACACTCGTCTATCATATGATTTGGAATCAGCTCATGTATATTGAAATACTCCTTATCCGCAATTTGACCGAACAGTTCATTAAAATACTCTTTGGTCAATTTGCAAAACTGTTCCCTGTCAATATAATACATATATGCTCTTCTTTTCTCTGCATATCTGACTGAGGGTTTAACATGATTCTCCCCGTATTTTTTCGTAACAAACATGGAAGATATAATTGCATTCTTTTTATTAATTAATCTGGTGGCAAACCTCTGGATACGGTTCATATGGGAATAGTCATAAACATAGCAAAACTTGTCTCCACCCATTTTTGTCAAATATCTGTCCGTAGCTTCCAAAAAGTGACCATGAAAAAACTTTTCATAGTTCATCTTTGTTCCCTCATTTGCCCATCCAACGCATTTATCATAGAACTGATTCACTGCGACATTTTTTGCAGACGGAATCTTACTCTGCACAATATTGTTATACAAATACAAGATTCCCTGTGGGTCATGAAAGAATTTCAACTCATAGGAGGGAACGCTACAACTCTGTATACATGAATACTCACTCAGCAAATCCGTTATAGCTGTAGAGCCCGTAAACCCATGACCGGTTGATGACACTATTTTCATATACTTGTCCTCTCTTACTATATCACTTTTCACGCCCCATATTGCTTTTTTAACAATACCCTGTCTATTTTCCCATTCACATTTAGTGGCATATTATCCAGCCTGACGTATCTATGTGGCATCATATATCTTGGCAGCCACTTTTTTATGGCGGCGCGTATTTCTTTTCTCTCAATCTCGCCTGTGTAGATACATATTATCTGTTCCCTTACCTCATCAAATATGCAGCAGGAACTCTCTATCAAATCAATGGCGTTTATTGCCGCCTCAATTTCACCGAGTTCGATTCGATAACCCTTCAGCTTAATTTGAAAATCCTTTCGCCCGATATAAATTATTTCATTTTTGTCATTAATTTTTACCAGATCACCTGTCCTGTATATGTATTCAATATACTTATGATTTGTCGGATTTTGAACAAACACTTTCTCCGTGCGTTCAGGATCGCCATAATATCCCATGGATAAACCTGTACCGCGCACGCACAATTCTCCTACTTCCTCAATCTCTGTCCGCTCATCCTGCTCATTCAGCACCAAGATTTCCGTATTCCTGCATGCCTTCCCTATGGGGAGAGGTTCATTATCCTCAAATTCCCTATCAACTATGTAGTAAGTACAAACATCCGTGATTTCTGTAGGGCCATACAAATTTGCATATAACGCATTCGGACATTTTTTTCTCCATACGTTTAAGGCTTTGTTCGGCATTACCTCTCCGCAAAACAATATATTTTTCAAGCCTTCCAGCTTAAATTCAGGAAATAACCTTGCGTTTGCCATTCCAATCAGGGCTGAAGGGACCCAAAAAATAGTATTGACTCCCTTTTCATTCATAAAGTCTGTCAACCTATCCTGAGCATCATAGAAGTCATCCGGAAGTATCACCAGCGTTGCGCCATTCCGAATGGTCGAATAAATATCCAGAACGGAATTATCAAAATAGAACGGAGCCTGATTACCGAACACCGTTTTCTCATCAAATGCAAAGGTGTCAGCTAACCATTCCGTATAGTCTATAACTCCCTTATGACTGATAACAACTCCTTTGGGCTGTCCTGTTGAGCCGGACGTAAATAGTGTATAAATCGGGTCAATATCCAACACCCGTCTATACGAATTCCAAGCCTCATAATCGGTTTCTACATCTTCGATTTGATTCAGCGAAATTGTCACTCCTGATACTTCCAGATTCTCAGGAATTTCGTCTTTATAAATGACCACTGCAGGCTGAAGCACATCTACAATTCTTCGTGCTCTTTCCATAGGCATATTTACATCTATCGGCGTATAAAAATTACCGCTATACAGCACTCCAAAAAAGGAAATCAAGCAATCGATGCTTTTTCGCATATAAACGGCAATGGGCTGATTTATTTCTCCGCCAAGGTTCTTTTGAATTACCGTTGCCAAAGCTTTTGATTTTTTACTGATTTCATAATAGGTATAAGACTTTTCCTTCTCAATTAGTGCTATTTTGTCAGGATACAGCTCAGCTGTCCTTTCCAGATACTCTATCGCATTTCTAATCATAGGTTCACTCCTGTTCTTTACGGCTGTTATTTGATTTTGAATCATTTTACAACCATTTACTATGCCGTCTGTCCTTCATTGCATTGGTTTCCAGTGTCGGATGTTTACGAATAAAAAACAATAAAGCCTTAATTAATCTTTACCTTGCCAACAATTTTAAGCACCGGCTGACAATCACCTATGCAAATCGCTCCCCTATGAGCATTCTCCGGAAATAAGATGGCATAATCCCCTGCTCTCATCGTGATTCTAAGCATTTTTTCAGGCACATTCCAATATAGCAAATCTTTTTCGTCATTATAATCTTCGCTCGCCGTCAATCTAGAAGTATCAGCAATATCCATAGCTTCCTGACCTTCTACCATAATCTGAATATCAACATATTTTCTATGAGACTCTAATCTGCATTCCGATTCCGGTCTTGTTTCGTATTGAGTAAGTGAATAGTAAAAATTTTCATCAACTACTCTCTTGACACCAATACTCTCTCTGGCACAATCAATTCCTTTCAGATAGGATAATGCATATTTTATTCGGCTATTTACAGTAGCTGATTCAGCAGGAGATTGAACCAGCCATTCCGCAAATTCCCTGAGTGCTCCTTCTCCGGCTTTATTAACGCAAACATAATCTGCTATCGCTTTAACTTCTCTAACCGCATCGGCAGGACAGCCCACTATACCTCCACTATTCTTGATTGGCATCATGCATTCTAAATCTATCACATCGTCACCAAAATAGGCACATTCTCCTAACTTGGGCTTCTCAACAATTTCTAATAAAACCGAAAGCTTGTCCAATCTCCCCTGATAAACATCACTTATACCAATTTCCTTACATCTACGCAGTACTATCTCGCTTGTTCTTGCTGTAATAACAATCGGCTGGATATTAGCTTGCTTCAAAATATAATTGATTGCATAACCATCTTTTATTGAAAAAGCTTTCATCGCCTCTCCATCCGACCCCATATATATTTTACCGTCAGTCAAACTTCCATCAATATCCATTATCAACTTCTTAATCGTCATATGCTGCTCCAATCAACTTCATCACTGCACTCTGTGTCTTTTCATCCAAACCAGGCTCAATCTTACATGTATCCCACATTATCTTTGGAATTAACAAAGTCCCGGGATTTAGCATAATATTTAGTAAACAAGGTTCTTCATCCTCAAACCATTCAGCATATTCTCTTATTTTTTGAAATTCAGTGACCTCATCTGCCTTAATACCGTAAGCATTTGCTATTCTGACAAAATCCGGCACAGTATAGCCACTGTCAGAGGTCGTAATGCAATATCTGTCCCCATAAGAACCATGTTGTATTTCGCTTATCTTTCCTAATTCTCTATTGTTAATGACTAATATTTTTATAGGAAGGGCCTCTCTCCTCACCGTTTCCAATTCCTGAATATTCATTTGCAGTCCGCCATCACCTGTGATACAAAATGTTATCGCATTACGTCTTGCAATTGATGCACCAATAGCATAAGGCAAGCCAACTCCCATTGCTCCGTAACTTCCGCCGATAATTATTCTCCCCTCCGTTCCCTTCAGGTTTAGGGATTGCGCCGTCCAACAGACTGTCTGCCCGATATCAACAGTAACCAAAGGATTTTCAGGCAAATTCCGACTAATTTCCTTGATCAATCGATTCCCGTCTGTATCATCGTAACCATCAAGTAATTCTTTAGCTTTATGGCAACGCTTCCACCACTCGATATAATCCGGAATGTTTTCCTTCATAAGACAATTCATAAATAAAAGTGCATCATAGTTATAATCTTCTTCATCATCCTTAACCCGACGCCCTAATTCATATTGATCCACATCACAGCGTATCAGTTTCGCCTTGGGAGCAAACAGTTCTCTTTTATGACCTATTTGTCGAAGCCCTAACCTTGCCCCAATTGAAATGACGAGATCACATTCATTCAGAATCATATTTGCAATCCTATTACCATATGTGCCGATAAATCCCAGATGATAATTATCCTGGATGATATCAACAGCATTCATAGTAGTAAGCACTGGAATATGTGTCTTTTCAATGAATTGATAGATAGCTTTTATCACTTCTGCAGAACGTGCTCCATTACCTACAATCAATACTGGTTTTTTGGACATCATATGGAAAATCAATTAAAACCCCCCCCTTTCGTCCTGTCGTTGCCAATAAATAAGCTCTCGAAATTATATCAGCAAATGCTTCTGCATTATTCGGCGAGACTGAGTATTTCGTAATATTCTTTGTCATAGAAACAATTTCCATTTCCTGGAAGCCATTCTGTCTAACTCCGGAATATCCTCTCTGTTCGTTTGTTGGAACATTTCCACAAATTGCCATTAAAGGGATTCCATCAAACCATGCATCTGCCAATCCTCCTAATGCATTTACCGCTCCAGGTCCGGAAGTTGTGAAATAAACCCCCAGTTTACCGCTTGCTCTGGCGAAACCGTCTGCAGCATACGCACAACCCTGTTCATTATAACAGACATGTATTTTGATTTCGTCTCTTCTCGCATATAAAGCGTCCATAAATGGAACGATATATCCTCCAGAATAACCAAAAATGTCCGTAATACCTTTATCAATTAAAAAATCAACCAAATATTCCGAACAATTCATCAAGGATTCCTCCTCTTTTCATATTCTGCATGCATTCTATCCAAATAAGAAAAATCCGTCTTGGAATAGCCTATACCATAGCGCGTCCTGGCCTCCATCGGAAGCATCCCAATCAGATCGTACATCTTTTCTATATTGCCATTAGTACTTTCTTTTAAATGATAGACATTATCCACATGAGAATGCTTCGTTCCACATATATACATGGGAAGGTCATATCCCCACTTGATTTCATTCATTCTGGGAATAATAAACTTTTCTATAGTACTCAGTATTTTTTTCAAATCATAGTGCCCGTCGCAGTGCTTATTAATATAGTCAGCTAATAACTCTGTCTTTGCATTGCCTGCTCCACGACCCATTCCATACAACGAGGCATCAACAATAATGTCCCTTCCGCTTTCATCCGCAAGCTCTATCATCCTTTCAGCCAATGCGCAGGACAAGCCTAAATTATCATGAGAATGAAGACCAATTTTAATATCCGAAGACAGCATCAAATCAACCTGCTTATAAATATGAACAAGTTCCATCATATCCATTGCCCCAAAAGTATCCACAATTGAAAAAGATGCCGGTTTTACTTGATTAACTTTTTTTAACAGTTCTTCTCTGTCCTTGTCAGAATAACTGATTGAATCCATCGGATTAAACTGCACTTGATATCCCTTATCTATCGCACCTTTGCAAAATTCTAATGCAGCTTCGGCCTCATGCTGTGCAAAGGATATTCTAAGCCACTTAAAAGATTTTCCGTCGCATTCATCCAAATTCCTTAATGTATATCTGCTATTATCGCAAAATCCTATAAACTCGGTAGTGTCACGTTTTGGGGGAAGGAACTTTCTGGCATCAACCGAATTTCCATATACAAGAGTTTCGCCGGTAACCTTGGTCTGTAGAAAACCTGTTTCAATAAAATCTATTCCCGCCTCAGCTAATCCGGCCATAACGCCTTCCACAAATTCAGGTTCCGGGTTTTTATTAAATAAATAGCCGCCATCTCTTATTGTACAATCCGCAATCTGTACGCTCATTGTTGCATCATCTCCTTATATATTGCATTACAAACATCAAAGTCTTCCGGATAGTCAATGTCCATCGCTTCAATCTTACCTACTTCCTTAATGAAGGGGTGAGAGCCCAACCTTCTGTTATGTAAAATAAAGGACTCCTTGGTAAATACATACGCAATTGAGGTCTCGGCATAAATGGGCGGAAGATCCTGTGTACGAGGAAAATGATTGGGATCAAAATTAAGAGGTTTGCCACTCTCCCACATAAAAGTCCTAATCACTTCAGCACAGAAAGCACTATCGTATTCACCGCTTGCAACATGTTGCACACAATCATCTATCGTTTCAGGTTTGGCAAATGGGGATGTGGTATGAGCATTAACATATATATCTGCATCTACATCGTTCATAAATTCTTTAATAAAATCATTCGCATTTATCTTATCATCATCAAGATATTTGGGCCGTTTCAAAAACTTTACTCCGGGCAAAACGTAATCTTTTACAGCTTCGTCTGAGCAATACACATACACTTCATCAATAGTTTTAGCCTCAAGACAAGTTCTTTGAATAAAGTGCATTAAAGGTGTCCCATCAAAAAATGGCTTGATATTTTTACCGGGTACTCGTTTGCTATCCAGCTTTATAGGAATAAGCGCAACAGTCTTCATAAAATCTCCTTTCCCAATACACTAAATTTATTTGAATCTCACGCGATATCCTCTCATATCCCGCTTCATTTACAGAAGGCAAAGGCAACAGTACTTCTAACATTATTTCCCGGTGCAAGAATCATCAAGGCATACCCTTTGCAATAAAATTATAAAGACGATACCGGTGAGTAGTATTGCCCCTCCGTTTTCCGACTGCCATCCGGCAATTACAAGGAAAAAGAATACTCAATATTCTCCAGACCCTATTTATTCACTTCATCTTATCCATTATGATATCTATGAAACCTCGCACACTGTCAATAGCAGCACCTTCCTTTGACAAATCAATTTTGAATTCTTCCTCAACCTCGGTAATCAAATAGACATGTCCAATACTATCCCATTCCTCAATATCATCCGGCAATGTATCCTCATTGATGGAAATATCTTCGTCATCAAAAACATCTCGAAAAATATCTTCCAGTTTTTCCAATACGGCTTCCCTAGTCATGATTCCTTTCCTCCTTCATGCCTGCTCTATTAACATATTCTCTTATATACTCTTCAAAAGTGTATTCAACCGGATAATTTCCGGGTTGAATTTTACGGTTACTTGCCAGTGCATCGCTAATACCTAAGCCTTTACATACACTGGGATAGACAACTTCGCCATGACTATGCAGATTAAATAGTTCGGTTTCAAAGCTGTCGGTGTTGCCGATATCATGAACATCTAGTTTTTCAGCAATTCTCCTTGCAAGTTCTATCATGATTTCTGTTTCCGGATGGGTCACAGAATAATATAAAATTCGATTTCGCCCGTTCTCTTCGATATAATCCGCTATTTTTATAATGCAATTCTTTTCATAGGTTGACAGCTTTTTAATAGCCTTAGAAAAGTGCTCCTGAACCTGAGCCACGGAATAGTATTCTTCTCCTCCTAAAATTCTCAGGTTCTCATCGATATTCTCTTCAGCCTCCAGTATCCTGTTTAGGTTCTTGTCTCCCCAGATAAAATATCCCTGATTAGGGAAAACTCTTGATGTATGCTGTGGCATGTATCCCAGAAAGGTGGCATTCGTAACCCCTATCCTCAACGCTTCCTTGGGCAACCACTCCAACACCTCCGACAAGCCGGGTCCTCCCTGTCTTATCGGAACCCCGGAGTTAAAAATCAGTACATCTAATTTATTCCATACGGATGGTTTATTAATCTGTTTGTGGTACCTGATTAAATACTCAATCTCTTTATCTCCGACCGCAACATACTTCCTTTTAAATTCTCTGGATTTCCTCAGAAGTTCCGCATACACATAAATATGACATTCTCCGTAAAAACCTACCAACTTCCTGCCCCTTAATAACCAGCGAAGCAGAATTTTTCGGCAGGAATACCTTATTTTTTCATCGGAAGAATAATCCATACAAAAATACAGGAAGTTGTTCCTCACATAGTCTCGAATTCGCCCGCACTTGCGTACTATTCTTTTGAACAAGTTATGGTTCATGGCTCAACACCTCGTCCAAATCAACTCTCTCAAAGATTTCCAGCTTTCCGCCTCGCGTTGCGTTATAAATACGAAAAGAACCTGTTCGCCGACTATATTTTTCCGCCTCCATATAAGAATTATTACAATATTCCTGATAGTTTGCCTTAAAAAGCTTAGAGCTGTTTTTAAAATCACACTCCCACCCATCAAAAAAATGGGATTTTAGGTTTGCGTCGTTTTCTACGATTCTTCCATCCCGTTCAATTCTGTAGGGAAAAGAATTGTCAACGCCAACCAAATAGATTGACTGAAATCCCATGTAAGCTGCAAGTTGCATCGACATAAAGGTAACTGTGCTGCCATCGTATATATACCTATCCGCCTCTGCAGTAAATAAGGATCCCCATTCCTTTCTCTCTCTGTTCCAAATTGGTACAAATATACACTTCTGCAGATTTGCAAACTTCCTGCCCAATATTTTATAAGCATGCATTCGTATAAAGAAATACGAAGGTTTTTCAATAATACTCAACAAATTGTCTTCTCCTATGTCTGAGAGAACATTTTCGTCTTGTACGCAATAAAATGTAGGTCGCCATTCCGTGCGATTAAACATAGCGTAAATCGTATTTGCAGCAAATGTAATTTCACCCCTCAGCTTGTCTAAGTCCTCTGCAGTCAGACTCGGGCCATTTCCTATAATAAAGCATCGTTTTCCCTCATACTTATTTTTGAGTTCTTTTATTTTTTTCCTGCTTTCTCTTCTAACGGAATAGGGAGCGCAAAAAGCCAGCTGAAGGTTTCTGGCTATCATAACACCCGGAATTTTCTTTACCATCGACTTTAAGCTCATATTTATTCCTTATCCTTTATTAATTTTTCGTAAGTATGCATGATTTGCCGAATTCTGTCGCATACCTCATGTCCATCCTTGTTCACCCGACAATATCCGCTCTCGGCAATTTTTACCCTGTCTTCTTCATGTTCCAGATAATACTCTATTTTATCCACAAAATCCTGCTTGTTCCTGTAAAATACTACTTCCTCGCCATCTCGGAACATAGTCGCCAAGTCATCTGTATAAGGTGCTACCATAAGTGTTTTCACAGCAGGAATTTCAAAACATCTCCTTGTATAAGTGTCATGATTTATAGTCGACAAAAAAACAACTGCAATCTTTGCGGCATTCAGCATTTCGTTGTAAAGTTCATGACTGTTTTCCAATTTTTTCAAATAGGGATTCCCCGATTCGAAATTTTCCCATGATTGCTTCGTAATGCCTACTTCTATTTTTTTATCCAGAAGCGCCTTTATATATTTTTCCCGTCCATCGTTTTCATAATGCCCCAGAAACACCACGCCGGGGACATTTACTTTGGAATTTTCAATATAATAGTTGCGCTCCTTTATATAGTAGGAACGCAAAAGTTCAACCTTACTGCAACCTGCCTGCTGGTAATCTGTTATATTCTTCAACCGATATGCAAATCCCACGTCAGCGTAACACAAACTGTTTCTGTAATGTCTCCAAAAATATTTTGGAAAGAATTCCGCAAAGGCATCATCATTGTTATAAATAAAGACGGTACTCCCTTTTTCCTTGATTCGTTTCACTGTCTTTCCGCAAATCAGCCTCGCGCTGTATAGGAACACAAGATTTGGCTTCATCTCGTCAACCTTCCTTAACAACAGACGATTTACATACCTGACCCCGGGACCGAACGCAAATTTGTTTTCCGCTTTTCTGAAATATTTTATCAGTCCCTCTCCAGAGATGTCAAGATAGCGATTCGTGGCAAACAATTCCACATTCTCGTATCCTTCTCGTATATAAGCATGGTAAAATGCTTTGACATACATATCATAAGTGTCATCACCGACCAGCAAAACTTTTACATCTTTCATCTTCTTCCCCTTACAGTTTCGGCGTCTTACCTACTATTTTCTTGATGAGACGGATTCCTTTATCACAAAACTTTTCATTGAATAGGATAAGTAACACATAGTAGATGTAATAATATATCGTACAGGCAATTCCCAACTCTTTCAGTCTGCGATGATAACCGGAAAATTCTTTTCTCCCCCGCTTTCTTTGTATTGACAAAATAGGATATGCATATTTAGAAATATCCTTTTTCACATACTCTGTAGAGGTAATATGGTATTTTTCATCCATATACTCCGTAATCACAAAAAATTTTTTCATAAAATTAATACTGTTATCTATGGTTACTGTACCGGGAGTATACAAATCCTTTTCTGCATCACTGCTTCCGAAATATGGGATGCCACCGTCGATAGACTGAGTAATAGGAATGCCGTAATACGCAGAAGGATATTTCATACATATCTCCGCCATAATGTACAGCTGATACAGCAAGCTTCCGTCAAATCTATCCGTCATATTCTCCAGCGTATATTCTCTTTTAAAAGTAAAACCTGAGATAAACACACTCTTCCGAAATAGTGTAACATAGGCTTCATACCCCGCCTCAAAAAAACAGGTATCAGAAAAATACTTAAAATTTTCAATTGAACCGTCAGCATGCAATGCTCTGTAGGAACGAAGGACATATCCCAGTTCTTCATGCTCCCCAAGAAAATCCAGATAGTCATTCAGCGTTTTGGGCACAAACAAATCATCATCCCCCATATACATAATCCATTTGCCCTGCGCATTCCTGATGCACTCTCTCAGGTTTTTATCATACCCTTGGTTGACAGCATTTTCAACATATTTTATTGAATATCCGGTTTCATTGCGAAATGTTTCAACCTTCTCCCTGACTTCATTTCTTCTTGGTGCATAATCCTCGCATATCACAATTTCTATCCTGTTTTCATCCGTTACGTCAATAGACTTCAACAGTCTGTATATTTCTTCAGGTCTGTTATAGCTTGGAATACAAATCGATAATAGCGGCTTTGAGTTCACTTATTTCACCCCTCTCTGAATACTCTGATACAGTTCCATATATTTTTCATAGCAGTGATCTTTTTCAAACTCCTGTGCTCTATCAAGGCATGCTTGTCTGTAATCATTCTTGCTCCTTAACCATCGTTCCAACAAATAAACAACCTCTTGAAGGTTACCCGCTTTCGCTACTGCACCACAGCTTTCATCAAGGATTTCAGGGCTTCCGCCTGTCCTGTAGGTTATCACCGGCGTACCGCATGCTATGGCTTCTATATTTGTTGTTGGAAAGGTATCCTCATAGGTCAGATTTAAAAGCACGTCAGCCATGGAATAATACTGAGCCAGTTCTTCCACACTATCTGTCTTCGCCACCCCTATCATGCCCTCCGGAAGCTTATCTATCTGACTCTGTGAAAGACCTATCATACAAATAACATATCGCTCTTCCAGCATCTTCCGAAGGCGAATAAAATCATCAAATCCCTTTTTTGCTGTCCACACGTTTGCTACGCCCAACAAAACCTTTTTTCCTTCAAAATTCAGCCGCTTACGCAAGTCGCTTTCCAGCGGACGGAATATAGAGAGGTTAATACCGTTCGGTATCGTAACACAGGGACGATGTTTCAAAAACGATTCTTCTATTTGCTGCTTTAGCCAAAAGGATGGCGTAACAATGGTCATATTTTCAACAGTTGAAAAACAATTTTCTTTTCTCTTGAAATTGTCCGTTACGCTAAACCCGCTGAAAGCTTTCGGATAAGCTCTCAGGTTAGTGCATCTGCGGCATAATGTCTTCCATTGGTTACATCCCACAGATTCATAATGCGCACAATGCCCTGTAAACGCCCAGCAATCATGCATTGTCCACACAATGGGTTTCCCATATTCTTTCAAAAAATGAAACAGTAGGTTGTAGTTTACATAATATCCGTGAATGTTATGGAGATGAATAATATCCGGCTGATACTGTTGAATATCTTTTATCAGTTTTCTGGTAGCGCACCCGGAGTACAATCCATGTTTCCCTGTCAGGCGGCTCATCAGTGCATGCCAATATAAATCGAGCCGGTTGGATATCTTAACTGCGTCTACGTTCATCGGTACCTGTCCTCTGCCATAGGCAATTCTGCATGCATGTCCTTTTTTTTCAATAGTGTGTGCCAAGTCAACAGCAATTCTCCCCGTGCTGCCACTGCCACATACTACATTAATCTGATATATCTTCATCGCGCACCGCTTTCCTCCGCCTTATAATGTTCTCCAATAAATTTGGAGAATCCAAAAAACAGATTCTTTTGACTGCACACCATCTGAAATCAGTAATTTTCAAGTCACCTTCACCTTTTTGTGCATAAACCGATTGATGTTTTTCTCACTAGCACATTACATCTCCATCACTCGACAAATTTGATTCATCAATTCCTGCTTCTGAAAGCATTTTTCAAAGTAGGTTCGCGCCTGTTTTCCCATGATTTCTCGCTCACCGGGGGGCATTTGACTCATTTCCAGGATAATCCGAGCCAGTCCTTCCGGTTTTCCTGAGTCACAGCAAAGGCCTGCCTCCGACTCCCGTAGAATGCGTTCGGTCTCCCCCTTGGCTGCTGCCAGAATAGGCTTGCCACAGGCCATGTAGGATTGAAGCTTGGCAGGGATGGTCATTTCAAACAGCGGATTGTCCGCAAAGGACAGGAAGGCAGCATCACAGCATGCCAAGTACTTTGGAATCTCCTCCGGTGCTTTAAAGCCCAAAAGAGAAAACATGTCCTCTACTTTCTGTTCTATAATCTCCTGTTCCAGCTTTTCCCGGTATCTGCCATCTCCGATGATGCAGAAGCTGCACTGCGCTCCTTCGTCTTTCAGCAGGGCTGCCGTTTTGGGCAGAATATCCAGACCCTGAGCAAAACCAATATTACCGGTGAAAACAATTCGAAAACTGTCGTCATCCTTCATGTCCGACAATGGCTCTTTTTTAACCGGTCGGTAAAAATCTTCTGCATATTGCGGCCAGTAAATAACCTTACTCTCACCTTCATTCCATGCACTGCATCGTTCTTCTATTCTCCTCTTGAAACTCGGTGAAGTTGCCAGGATTCTTTTACAGTTCCTATATATATAATCTGCCATCCTGTCAATGGCATGAATTATTTGTTTGTTATGAATGCCCGTCACCGCTTCCACATTCTCCGGCCAGAGATCCTGTACATATATATAACAGGGAATCCTTCTCTTTTTTGCATACCATACACCCACTAACGCCTGGGTCATGGGAGATACTTGAAAAATAAACACCTTGTCTGCCTGAATATCAGTAAACAACTTCCAAAAAAAACCCGAAAGCACAAAAGAAACATAATTTAAGATTAGCATGACCGCATTTCTGCCACGGGGAATAATCGGTAATCTAATAATCTGAATTCCTTCATACTCCTCCCGTCTCTTTTTAAGCCACCCAAATCCCCGATAAAATTTCCCTTGCGGATAATTTGGAATACCGGTAACTACAGTAACTTTATACCCTCTTTTCACCCATTCCTTGCAAATATCATTAATACGAAACTCTTCAGGGTAAAAATATTGAGATACTACCAATATGTGCTGCTTCATTCTCTTCCCTCTGTTAATTGTAGTGGTTTATTTAAGTCATACTGTTGATAATCTGCCCTGTAATCGCTAAGTTCTTTTGCATATATCATACTTCCAAAGGATTTGTTTTTTTACGCCTCCTATTTTTCCGCCGATTTTACCGAGTCGTTAATGCATTTTCTTTCCGTATACTTTTGCAATTTCACGTACCATTTCACTTGTATTAACATAATCTGCGTTCTGGGGAAAGAAGATACCGTTCTCTTCGTTTTCTATCATCAGGCTAATGAACCTAAAGAGATTACTTATATAGAACATGCTTCTCCGATTTTGTATATCAGGGAATAAAGGGAGTTTTTTCGGTATTTTGGCAAGTAACGGATAATTACCCTTGGAGCCTATTCCATATATCATAGGGGGCTCAAGATGAATACTTTAAAACTTTCATCCGCTAGCTTCTTTAATCCCTCTTCCGCCTTGACCTTGCTGTCCCCATAGAAATCTGCCGATGTCAGCGGTGTATCTTTTGTAGTTACCTTTTCTTTTCCGATACCGGCGTTTTCTCCATATACAATAATGCTACTCATAAAATAAATTGCTTTACGCCGTCTGCTTTCGCTTTTTGTGCACATTGTATTGTCAAATCAGTATTCACTTTATAATACAATGCTTTCTGCTCCTCTGTAACCTTTCCTATATCAGTATGGGCAATACCGTCCACATGAAAAACAGCATCATATCCATGGAAATCTTTGCTTTTCCATACATCGCCAATCATATCCTGCGTATCTGAAATAATGTCAGGCTGATTGTTTTTTATCCATTTCCCAAAGCTTGTGCCAATATAGCTGTTTGCTCCTGTAATCAATACATGACATATTTTCTGTTCCGTTTCTGTTTTGCCTTACGCTCTGTTTGCCTTATCGCTCTTTTTTTTCTCCAGCTCTCCTGTGCCGCCTTCAACCACACCGTCCTGCTTTACTACGGATATTACCGTTCCAAGGATGCACTTTATATCCATATCAAGACTCTTCTTTTTTACATATTCGCCGTCCAGCCGTGCCTTGATGTCTATCGGCAGTTCATCCCGCCCGTTAATCTGTGCCCAGCCGGTGAGTCCGGGCAGAATATCGTTGGCGCCGTACTTATCACGTTCCGCAATCAAGTCATACTGATTCCAGAGTGCAGGCCTGGGACCCACAATGGCCATATCTCCTTTCAGGATATTGATAATCTGAGGAAGCTCGTCCAGACTTGTTTTACGCAGAAATCTGCCTACCTTTGTAATATACTGTTCCGGATTTTTCAGAAGATGTGTAGGAGTGTCCTTGGGTGTATCTATCCGCATGGTACGGAATTTCAGGATATTAAAATGCTTCTTATGAATACCCACACGTTTCTGTTTGAAAAGAACCGGGCCTCTGGAGTCCACCTTGATGGCAAGCATCAGCAACAAAAAAAGGGGAGATAAAATTATTAACCCAATCAGTGCCAGAAATCTGTCAATAATTTTTTTTATCATAGCATACATTATAGCACCCTCACATAGTAAGTCCATTTTATTTATATTATCACTCCTTAAGTGTGAGTGCAATAAAAAGCCGATAATCTAATCACAATAACTGCCGATAATCTAATCACAATAACCAATGCGAATATGTAACCTCACACAACGTCATCGCGTTATATAACAATAAAATTGCCAAAACAGACATATTTCTATACGTCCGTTTTGGCAATTGCTTTACTCCACGCCACGATACGTGGGAACCACTTCCTTAATCAATTTACGAATATCCTTATCTTCCTTCTTTGCATCGGCTATCAGCTTGTCCAGCTGCTTTTCAAACACCTCAACATCGAAATCAATCGGCTTCCCAATGAAAATCATCTTGTTGGCTGTCTTTTTCAGACCTTCCTCATCCATGAGAAGTTCCTCGTACATCTTTTCTCCGGGGCGCAATCCCGTAAATTTGATTTCAATATCCTCTCCCGGTTTATAGCCGGACAGCTTTATCAGATTTGTAGCAAGATCCAGTATCTTCACCGGCTCACCCATATCCAATACAAAGATTTCACCGCCCTTTGCATAAGCACCTGCCTGCAGTACCAGGGACACCGCCTCGGGAATCGTCATAAAGTAGCGGATAATGTTGGGGTCTGTTACCGTCACAGGTCCGCCCTCTGCAATCTGTTTCTTAAACAGCGGGATAACACTGCCGTTACTGCCCAGTACATTTCCGAAGCGCACAGCCACAAAATTGGTTTCTGACTTCTGGTTCATCATCTGAATCACCATCTCGCAGATACGCTTGGAAGCCCCCATAACATTGGTCGGATTGACTGCCTTATCCGTTGAAATCAACACGAATTTTTCAGTGCCGTACTTATCTGCTGCCTGGGCTGTCTTGTAGGTACCCATCACATTATTCTTAATGGCTTCGTTGGGGCTGTCTTCCATCAAAGGCACATGTTTATGTGCCGCCGCATGGTATACGATATCGGGATGATAGGTTTCAAAAATGCTGTTGATTCGATTCGTATTTCGGACAGATGCTATAAGAACAGCAAGATTCAGATTCGGATATTTCCTAATCAGCTCCTGTTGGATGTCGTAGGCATTATTTTCATAAATATCCACGATAACCAACTGCCTGGGATTATGTGCCGCAATCTGTCTGCAAAGTTCACTTCCGATGGAGCCCCCTCCGCCGGTTACCATAACCACCTTTCCGCTGACGTATCCCATAACCTCCTCTGTATTGATTTGAATGGGTTCTCTGCCCAGTAAATCTTCAATTTCCACCTCACGCAGCTTTGCCACGGATACATCCCCGTTAATCAGCTGATACATTCCGGGAAGTGTTCGCATCCTACAGCCTGACTCTTTGCATATACTTAAGATTTCTTTTCTTGTCTGCATACCGGATGACGGAATGGCATAGATAATTTCATCAATTCCGTACTGGGACACCGCATCCAGAATTTTGTCTCTGCCACCCACAATAGGAACACCACGCAGGAGTTTCCCGTGGCAACCGGGCTGGTCATCTATCACGCATTTTGCCCGAAGGTTCAGATAACTGCTGCTTTCAATCTCCTTCAAAATCATATTTCCCGCCGCACCGGCTCCGATAATCATAACATTAATACTTGTGTTGCGACCTGTAAGACTTGTACGCTTGCTGTTGATAAGCCGCAGAATGCGGTAGCCGAAGCGGATGCAGCAGGTCATAATCGTCAACAGGAACCAGAAAAGTATGGGATAGCTTCTGGGCATCCGGTTGCCGCTTACCCGGCAAAGAATAATCTGTGCCACCGTTGTGCACGCCGTAGCCAGAACAATGTTAATCAGCTCATTGGCACTGGCATACCGCCACACACTTTTATAGAGTTTCCAGATTGTATAAAACAACAGCATCAGCAGAACATTTGGTATCAGGATATGCTCCATTCTTTCAAAAAAGAGCGGGTCCATTTTTTTGAAGCTGAAGTCAAAACGGATATATAGCGCCATAAAGGACGCGATGAGAACACTCATCACGTCCAATAAAATGAGAGCAAAAATCCGATTGACCGGTATTTTCAGGAAATTCTGTTTTTGTTTCATGTCCCGTCCTTCTTGTTCGTACACATATTGTAAGAGCATTCTAACATATTTAGTGTAACACAAAACCCACAGCCTGTCATTATCTTAATTTTTTACAGCTGCCATGCCGGAAAGGACATTTGGCAATTTTTACACTGCTAACCTCATTTGAATTTTACAGGCCATACTCCTCCAACAGCTTATTTTGATATTCCCGGTCTGAAATTGCTCGGGGAATGTCTTCCATTCGTCCGTCGCCTATCAGGCGTTTCGCAAGTTCCATACCTTGCGCCATGCCCTGCGCCATGCCAATCTCACGGCCTTTGTTTATGTATTTATCCAACAGTTCACACATACTGATACCTCCTGTTTTCTCTGTTACCTCCTGCAAAGCAGGAAAGATTTCTTCGTATCTGTCATCTCCGGTCAATGCTTTCAGCATCAACAACAGTGCTTCCAAATGCTGTATCTTTTGTTCTGAGGGAACATAATCTTTTCCTTCTGCGAGATAATCTACCACAATTCGCATATCGCTGTGGAAGCATTCTCTTACCTCGCCGGGCAAATGTGCCATTTCATATACATGAAGGTGAATATTATCTATGTATTCCTTTTTCGGAAAGTCGCTGTCAAGCATTTGATACAAGCTTGTAGGTGCCCGCCAATGTCCTATACCCCAGAAAAGCAAAATACCCACAAAGGGAAATACTTCTCCTTCTTCATACCTCTCGCGGTATACTGCCCCTTCATAGCCGGCTTTTCGCAACACTGTCCTGGGTTTTACCTTGCTTTCATTCTCCAGTGTATACTGTACTTTAATTCTGCCCCTGTCCAGCTCATATTTGCTGACGTCATGAAATTGATTCCTCAATTTCCCATGCTTTGAGGAATATAGTGTCTCCGTTGGAGCAGGCCGCAGATTTTCCGGATTTACCGTCTGTATTCCTTGATATATCAACGCATTAATAATATCAGCAAACACATCCGGATATAGCTCCAGATACTTCTCCGTTAAGTCCTTTTGTGCCATCTGTTCTTCCTTTCTTTTGTTTTACAGGAAGAACACTCTCCCTGCTTACTTTAGGGTGATTCAGCAAGGATTTGAAATACTTCGATAATTCTTGAGATATTGAGAATCAGATAATCAGAATTTAAAAATCTTTGCCTGCCATGATGATATCACAATGTTTCATAAAATACAAGCTACTTTTTTTCCCAATTTAAGAGGAGTCCTGCTCACGCAAGACCCCTCAAATCACAAAATGCCCACTGGTTTATTCAGAATGAGCCAACTGCATATAAGCTTTCCTCTTATTTCTCCCTACAATATGTCATCATTGGTCAATGAACTTCATACTCTTACTCCAAATCCGGCGAGTAGTCTACCTCGCCATCTCCGCCGGTAATTTCCGGGTCCACATCCGGTGTCGGCGTTGGTGTCGGCGTTGGTGTCGGCACCGGAGTAGGTACAGGGGTAGGTGCCGGTGTAGGTGCCGGTGTAGGTGCCGGAGTGGGCGCAGGGGTAGGGGTTGGCGTTGCTGTCGGCTTTGGAGTTGAAGTCGGCTTCGGCGTCGCTGTGGGCTTCGGGGTCGCCGTCGGCTTTGGAGTTGCTGCCGGTTTCTTGGTGGGCTCAGGCGTTGCCGCAGGAGTCGATGCGGGTTCGGGGGTGGATGCCACTTCATTCCCCTCCCCGTCATAGGTTTTCACACTGCTCTCATAGGTGAAGCTTTCCCGCATTGTCCATAGGTCAAAGGCATCTCCTTCTCCGTTTCCCTCCCGAACCGAGACGGTGTATTCTCCGGTCAGGACTCCATTTGTATAGGTTCCTGTCTCCCGAACAATCCCGCCCGTGGCACTGTCTATCTCCCAGCGTTCAAAGGTGCCGTTATAAGCTCCGTCTTTCACATCAGCTTGCAGCAGCTGAACCTTACTGTCTTCCTGTTTCAGAATACGAATTTGTTCGGAATCACCATAAAGACATACATTCGAGTAGGGCTTTCCTTCAATATCACATCCGATCTGTACAAGAAGCAGGATTTCCTCCCCTTTCTGTAAGGTGTAGCTTCTGCTTCCCTCTATCATCCCATCGGTCAGGACGTCATACCATGTCTCATTTGTGACCGCATGGATTGCCTCCCCAAAGTATTCCTCCAGTTCAAAGTTCTGATAAATGGTATTTATCATTTCCGCCACAGCAGGGTTTTCACCCTCAGTCATTTCCCTGGCATTACAGAGAAGCTTTATCTCGTTGTTTTCTGTCCGCCCTGCCTCATATTCCTCTATCCCATGGGATGCCGTGACTTTTGTCTCGGTCTCCACAGGTTCCGGTTCCAGCGTCTCCACCACAAACTGACCATCCCCGCAACCGGAAAGTGCCAGTATCAACACTGCTCCAAACACATATAAATATCTTCTGTTTTTATTCATTTTCGACGCCTTCCATTGCTTCCTTAGTTTTCCTGATTCTCATTGTTTTCGTTGCTTACACTGTTTTCGTTGTTTCCGGTTTCATCCGCTGTCAGAGCATCCGCGTCACTGATAATCTGTTGCAGGAATCCGTAGGCTTCTGTTTCCTCGCCATAGATTTCTAAATCCAGCACCTGCTTCGCAAGATAATAGATGCTTCTTGCCACCTTCGGTCCGTAGATAATCACCTGTTCTCCATTCTTTTCCAGAACCGCGTATCCTCGGAAGGCAAAATCTGTCCTATATTGTTCTACAGGAAGACCTGTGAGCACGGAAGTATAGCGATATCTGTCTCCGACAGCTTCATATACCACGTTCTTAAATACGCCATTGTCATCTGTTCCGTAATTCACGCCCCGCAGGGTCTTTTCTCCGCCCTTGACCATAGGATAAATTTCGCTGTTTTTTGCTGTCATAATCAATGTGCCGTATTCCGTCAGCTTATAACCGTTCACGCCCTCCAGAATCAAACTTCTCCGTAAGTCAATATTGATTCCGGTCTTGAAACGGATTCCCGTTTTTCCGGTGATGCGAACAGAAAAGCCATGATAAGTCAGCAAATCCTCCAGTTCCGGCTCCGGGGTAATAACATATGCACCATTGTTATACCCAAGACTCCACACATACATTCCTGTGGGTACACCCGTCTCATTGTATTTGTAAACAACAGCTGTTTTAGCCGTCTTGTCCTTTGCTGTAACGGTAACGTTTCCCTCTTCCGGAGTTCCCTCATATGCCACACCGTCCAGCCACACAGTTGTACTGCTGTACCCTTCCGGTAACTTCAGCACAATATCAAGGCTCTCCTCTACAGGCTGGGAAGGCTCCTCCGGTTCAGTCCCCGGCGCCACACATGCCTTTGCCGGCATATTTTCATACACGGGAATTTTAAACACAAAGGTGCTGTCCAGAGAGTTTGCGTTTGCATACAGCTTCTTTATGCTCGAAGCTTCCGTGGTTGGCGCGGAAATATTCTGCATATATTGATGGGTGTGAACCGGATAAGCGCCGTTGGGATTCACATTAAACTTTTGAAGGTACAAGGTATCCTGCCCTTTCTTGATATAGTTGGCAGAGATAAAGTCCGCGCCTCCCTGGATGGAGAAGTAAGCTCCCTGCCAGCCATGGTCCTTTGCATATTTCAGTCCGTTTTCAATAACCTGCTTATCTGTTGTTCCGGTGGCACCTATATTAAAATAATTATAATAGCCCTCGTACCCCGGATAGGTTCCTGAAATAAGGGGGGAATTTCCCTGCCCCTGCTCCTGTAGTACCCGGGCTGCCAGATGGAAGGGGCTGACCTCTCTGCCTGTCTCCTTCCCCAGATACCAGAACAGCTCTGCATATGTCAGGGCATCCATTCCGGGAGCAGGCTTGCTTCCGTTCATGAAAGTGTTATCCAGGAATTTCCGCATCGCTTCAAGAGTATGATACTCCTCGTTATAGGTAAGCTGCTCAAACTGAAATATAGCATTCTCCGTCAGACTGTTTCGGGGATCCATATAAATCTTCAGCACCGCCTCCGTGGCATAATACCAGTTTCCGGAGTCATACAAACCATTCTTCGCCCAATCCGGAAAAGTCTTGTAAACCAGGCTTTTTCCTCCCTTCAACTGGTTGCTGATAACCGAATTCCAGTCAAGAGTAGTGTTCATCTTTACAAAGGTCCAATTCGGATGCTGTTCTTTCAGAGCAGTCAGCGCAGAGCGGTAGCTTTCGGGAAACTGCTCGATATCCGGATAGATTTCCCGCCCATCGTTCTCTAACGCATATGTAGTAAAGCAGGGGTTCATCCCATAATATTCTTCCCACTCCAGAAAACGCGAATCGGAAACTGCAAGATAGGTGCGGGGGATATACCCGTTATATTCCGTTCCGTTGTACTCCAGTCTTACGTATTCCCAGACCTCAAATTCATCATCCACATAGACATCCAGAATATTAACCAGCTGTCCGCCCAGAACGTTTACCGCCACACTGCTCTCATAGGAAGGCATACAACGCACGGGATACTCATCTGCCAGATATACCAGCGCCATGATATCCCTTTCACCGGCGATTTCCTGTAGTGCCTCTCCCGCCTCTTCAATCCACTGCGCGGTTTCGGCATCCATATTTGCAGAGAAACGGGCTCCCGCTGCCCGCACGATACCTGTACTCCCGGGCACAGATATACCCGTCAAAAGCATCGTTGCTGCAACAACACCAAATATGTACCTTTTCAACATCTGAATTTTCTTCATATGTACCTCTTGCCTGTTTTCACGGACACCCATTCAGGCTTGTCCGCGACTTCCCTGATATACATGTTACCGTTTCAGAATAACACAGCATTCCGGTTTCGGTTCGCGGTAATTTTTGGATATAACTAACCCCGCAGCTTTCTGTGAATCTTCCTGACTCCCCTTGGAGCTACCGCAAAGAGCGTATGGTAAACCTTGTTTTTTTTCGTCAATACGGGATTTTTCATAGACCTCAGCCAATTTTTTCTGAGATAGCGCACAACGCGGTTATACATTTCATTTTCTTTCGTCATCTGTCCGATTGGAATATGTAACATATATTCCAAACGCTGAAAAATTCCGAAGCGGAAAGCCACATTCAAAAGCCCGGGATATTCCCTGCTCACGATTTCCTGTACCATGTCCGCATTGTCAACGCAGTCGGCAAATACACGTGAGAATACATCCTTTGTTTCCTTGCGTGAATTGCTCCCCACCCTGTAAAACACATGGTATGCCTGCCCCGGAAGTGACACAATCGCTCCGATTTGATCCAGCATTTTTACCAGAAGATGAAAGTCCTCATTCAATACCCCCAGAGGGAAATATTCCGGTACCTCTTCATCTCCCCTATGCTCATTGCGCCAATCCTCAAAAATCCGCCTGTGAATCAGCTTTGTACAGAAAGAGCAGTCTCCCCGGTGCATCAGCAGCTCCTCCATGAATTTTTCGGGAGGAATACACTCCGTTCTCTCGGGTGGAATACAGATATCCGGCAAAACTTTTCCCTCGGGGTCGATTTCGTCTCTGCCGATTTGGGCGGCATTTACCTGATACCTGCATACGGCATTATAAAGCTTTTCGTACATATCCGCATCCACGTAATCATCGCTGTCAACAAAACCGATATATTCTCCCTGTGCCTGTGAAATTCCCAGGTTTCTCGCCGAGGAGGAGCCGCCGTTTTCCTTGTGAAGTACCCGGATTCTCTCGTCTGCTTCAGCCAGCCTGTCACAAAGTGCACCGCTTCCGTCCGTTGAACCGTCGTCCACCAGTAGGATCTCCAGCCGGCTGTAGGTCTGGGCCTGAAGCGATTTTACACAGCGGGAAAGATATTCCTTTGTATTATATATCGGTACAATTATGCTGATTAAGCCCTCTGTCATCCTTTTCTCCATTTCCAAGCCATTTCTTTTAATCATTTTTGCGTGGCTCCGCCCACCCCGCACTGATTATCCGTTTGTAGGCTCCCCGCTCCGATAGTATCGGTGCATCATTGCAGGGTGATATGCCGCTTCCTGCAGTCTTTCCTTCTGATTCGGTAATTATCATGTCATCCGGGCTCAAAATCCCCAGCTTTACGCACAGTTCCGCCAATCTCTCTGCTGCATGCTCTGCATTCCAGGTCTCCGTAATCGTCCGGTAGGCATTTCTGCCCAGTTCCCGACATAAATCCCTGTCTTTTACCAGTTTTTCCGTCAGTTCAAAAAGTTGTCTCTCATCGCCGTCCCGGTAAACAAACCCGTTTTCGCCATGCTTCACAAGATAGGGCACAGCCCCTATCATATGGTCCGCAATCAGCGCGCATCCGCTGTTCATGGCTTCATTCGCCACAGCGCCCCAGCCCTCCTGTCTGTCGCTGGTAAACAGAAAAATATCAGCTTTTTCCATACGGGACCGTACCTGTTCAGGGGGCATAAAACCCGGCAGACTCACAAGGCTCTCCAGACCATACCGGCTTCTCATGGCTTCCAGCTGTTCCTTCATATCCCCGCCCCCAACAATATCCATATGAAACTCAAGCCCTCTGGCTTTCAGATATGCTGCCGTCTCCATGGGTAATTCCGGATGTTTCCAGTCAATCATCCGGCCTGCCCATAATATAAACGGGATATCTGTCCGATTGTTCTCCGAACCCTTCCCTTCCAGCAGCTTATCCACATCATAATGTCTGGTTTCGGGGAAATATCCCCAACAATACATTTTCCCGGGATAAGCTCTTACGATATGAAAATCAGATGCCACATAAGCACCGGCACAAAGCAGATATACAGGAGCATTTCTGTGTCTGGTATGATCATGATATTTCTTCTTAAGCCCTCTGGGCGATATCGCCTTCCACTGCCCGGTCTTGTACATTCTTTCATTGTAACGGATAACCGGTTTCCCCGCTTCCAGCCGTGCTTCCACATAGCTTTCATCATCATTTCCACCGAACAGTACCACCTCAGCTTCCGCAATCAGCTGCCTGCAAATCTCCGGCTCCTCATAATACAGCTTCAGGTACGGCTTCGATACCTGCTCGTTCCAACCCATTCTGACACGTTCTTCCTCCATGGCTTCCGTCTGGATAAAAACAAAGCTGCCCCGCATAAGCTCGCTCAGTGCATTACAAAAAGGTATCTGATGATGATTTAAATAGTTGGATACAAACACAAACTTTATTTCAGTCAATGAATTTTCCTCTACTTTCATAACGCATGTATTTTAAAATCACTCATCAGACTGCATAATTATTTTTGTATATACTTCCGTCATTTTCGCATAATTACGCTCTCTATTGTGATTTCTTTCTGCATGTTTTCTTGCATTTTTGCAGTACAACTCCATTTTCTCCTCATCTTTCCAAATGTTAATAACCGCATTTGCAAGCCGTTTGGAAATGTTTTCCAGTTGTTCCTCATTATATGCTTTAGCATTGCGTGTGTTATTTATTTCGTTTCGTGGGTTTTTAAATCCTTCATACAAAATGCCGTCTTCTCCATCCGAAAACATGCTTGGAATACCGCCTACATCCGCACTGACACAGGGCATGCCAAGCAACATTGCCTCCCCCAGAGAGTTAGGTGAATTTTCGATGCTGGAACAGCATACAAAGAGATTGCTCTTCAGATACTGTTCCTTCATCCGCGCGCTGTCCAGTCTGCCAAGAAAAATTACCCTATTATTCAGGTCGTTTTCCCGCATCAGCTTTCTCAAATATTTTCCATATGCAGATATTTTCAGTTTTTGCTTCAATGTCTTATACTTTACAACACTGTTGCCCGCCACGTAGACACGGGTATCGGGATACCTCGCAACAATGGCAGGAAGTGCCTTCAACATATAGTGAAGCCCCTTTATCGGATAATCGCCCTGGCTCAAAAAGATGGAGTGTGGGATACAGCTTTTCTTGTCCCAGGCAACCCCGTAAAAATCCCGGCGTAAGGTCTCATTCATATTATAATAGTTTGCCTCCGGATTCCATTCTCTGGTATAAAGTCTGTCCCATTCCGTCCTTCCCGTCACATTTTTTGCCAGCTTCACAGCCTCCATTTCCATTCTGCCGCGCTGCTCGAACTTCTGCTGCTGTTCTATGATACTGTCTTTTTTCAGGTAGTCCCTCAGCGTTACCGAACGGATGACTTTTTCCGGAATATTTGCAAAATAAGCCTTTGCACAGGCAGTACATAAGCCCTGAATACCAATAAGGAGACGGCTCTTTCTGGGAAATACCCTGCACATAGCCAGAGTATGAGGATACTCCGTCCCAAAACAATGCACAATATCCGGTTGGAAGGAGTCAATAATTTTTTTCAACCTACCTTCAAGAGCTTCGTCGTAAATCTCAGGTCTTGTCACATCCTCCCGAAAGCCGTAGCATGTCATTTTACCGCCCTGCACGGAAATTGTCCGCATACAGACATCGTGTCCTGCAGGAAACATCATTTCCGGTGCCGGAAAGGCCACTGCCAGGTCTATCCCGTTTTCATACCGCTTCTTCAGTACCACATCAGCGAGACCGGAAAGCCAGCCCTCCTTGTTGGTTGCTTCCATATTCAGTTGTTCCGCAATCATTGGCATCATTACGTTGCACAACCACAATACCTTCATACAAACCCTCCGCTTAATTGAATATCCGGTTCAGGCACATATATTTCTACTTTCCTTCATCCCGTCTTTCATCCATCCATACGCCTGTTTCACGCTGACATCACGGCATAGTTTATCCCGATGAGCCAGCAAAAAACGCAGTGCCATGACGGACTTCCAACGTCCGTAGAGAAATCGGTACAGCACACCTCTGTCATGAAAAAACTTTTCATGATAGCCCTCAAACCAGGTTGAATCTCCCGCTTCTTCATGTCCTATGGTCACAGGTGCAGTGTACACCCGATAGCCCTTATCCATAAACTCTTTCAGGAACAGGCTGTCCTCCCCGTTACTGTACCTGGCACCCCCGCCGAACAGTAAAGAAAAGGTTACCCCGGATGTCAATAAGCTCTCCCGTTTCACCGCAAAGCTGACTGCGCCATATCTTCCGCAGTTGTACCAGTGAACGCGCTTTCGCTCCGAGATATGGTAGGTTCTTCTCTCTTTCTCTATAGTAATATTAAAAAGAATCATATCTGCATCAGGATTCTGTTCAAATTCCCGAATAATTGCCTCGGCATATCCCGGTTCATATACAATATCTTCATCCGAAAAAAGGCAGATATCTCCATCCGCCCGAAGTATCGCCTCATTACGGCTTCTTCCTATCCCTCTGTCAGGGAAAGAAAAAAAACGCAATATATGGCCGTTATATTCTTTTTCCTCCATGCCGAGCCTGTCACACTGATTGATAATGACCGCATCCGAATCGAGTCGCATTTTACTTACAACTGTGTCAAAGGACTGATTCATGACAGACGCAAGTACCTGTACTTTCATGCGCAGCCGCCTTTCCCGCCAACCCGGCGTCTATCTTAATCCCGTTGCTCTGATTGTTCTCTCTTTCTCTTCTCTTCCTTCAATGCTGTTATCTGCTCTGTCTCTACTCCCTCTGTGCTGTCCGGCCAAAACAATATCTTTATAGTCAGCATCATCAGTTTCAAATCCAGCCACGTAGAATAATTTTCAATATAAGTCAAATCAAGTTTTAACTTATCATAGGGTGTGGTATTGTACTTTCCATAGACCTGAGCAAAGCCGGCCAACCCCGCTTTTACCTTCATCCGATATGCAAACTCAGGCATTACCTCCATATACTGGGCAATGATTTCCGGTCTTTCCGGCCTTGGGCCTATAAAGGACATATCGCCCTTTAAGATATTAATCAGCTGTGGCAGCTCATCAATCCTGCATTTCCGGATAAACTTTCCGATGGGTGTGATACGGCTGTCATTCTTTTGTGCCAGTCTGGCTATACCGTCCTTCTCCGCATCCGTCCGCATACTGCGAAACTTCATAATATAAAATTGCCGTTGATTCATGGTACAACGCACCTGCTTGTACAAAACCGGTCCGCCGTCATACACTTTAATTGCAATGGCCGTAATCAGCATAAAGGGGGAAGCCAAAACCAATAGTATCAGAGAGCAAACGATATCCATCAGCCGCTTAAAGAAACGCTGCTCCATGCTCAGGCTGTATTCCCGTATCAAAAGCATAGGGCTGTCAAACACATGGAGTTCTTCCGCTCCCATTAAAATAACATCCGTGATTTTTGGCATAAGGTATACACGAATGGAATGCCCATAGCAGAACTTCAGGAGCGGACTTCTTTCCTCCGTGGAAATATCTCCCAACACCACCGCATTACATTCTTCCTTCTCGTATGCCTTCAGGATTTCCCTGCAAAGCGTAGCGTAGCCCTCCTTCACATGAAGGGTCTTCGTAATCACATACTTGTCCTTTCTGCTTTCAAATTTTCCGCAGATATCACTAATCGGCCTGTCACCGTGAATCAAAAGCAACTTTCTGGGCGGGAAGATATGCCTGTAGAACCTGTTTGCAATATTCACATAGATAATTACAAGCACGGTTTGCTCCACCATCATCAGCACAAAAACGTCCACCACAAACAATTGGCGCGCCATGATGGAGAGCTGTAAGTAAATGACAATATTTGCCAACAGCGTAGAAAGCACCTGAGAAAATACAATTTCTGCATTCTTCTGGTACCCCAGTCTGATTCCACCGTAGGTAGCGGATAGGAATACAAGTACCACACCATACAGTACTACTTCCGCAAGTGTTGCCCTTGACCAAAGATTACGCAGGTCTTCCACAAGCTGTAAACGGAAGTAATTCCACCAGTGGTATCCGAAAACCGCCATCTCCAGTCCCAGACAGATTCCCACCAGCACTAAATTTATCAATCTTTTAAAGGTTTCCAGTTTCCTGATTTTTTTTTCGTTGGTAACAATACCCAAAGTTCCATTCCTCCGAATCTATGCAGATTCTTTTGCGCTCATTATCGCGGCGAAAACCAAATGCCGCCTTCGGCGTCGCTTGGTTTTCTGCTCACGTACATTATACCACAAATTTGAAGGCTCGTACAGTCTACACACGCCTCATAACCGCACGAACTGCCCAGAAACAGAAGTGCCATGCGCTGCTCAAAACCCCCATGTGCTCCGCTTTTCTGTATAAATTCCAAATGCGCCGCAAAGCCTCCGCCTTGTTGGAGGACAGGGACTTTCCCGGCCTCCGGTACTTCACCAAATTTTCGTCCAGTCCATAGGCCGTATATCCGTTTCTGAGCACCTTCCACCACAGAGCAGTATCCTCACTCTTTATAACCGGCATCTCCAAAAGATCCTTTGCAATCTTCCGGGTGTCAAACATAACCGTGGTTGTAAAAATCGTGGTATTACTCAATGCCTGTCTGTAATTCATGGTCTCCGGCACATGTACCACCTTGCCGGTTCCCTTCCCGTTCCCGTCGGCAAATTCATATCCCGTAAAAGCAAAGGCAGCATTCTTCTGCTCCATAAACTCAAGTTCTTTCTCCAGCTTTTCGGGGAGCCATAAATCATCCGCATCCAAATACGCAATATAGCGTCCTACGGCCTCCTGCAAGCCCCGGTTGCGGGCTCTTGCCGCCCCCATGTTTTCAGGCTGCTTAATCAGTCTGATACGTCCTTCTCCGTTTTCCCTGATATACTCTTCAATCACGGCCACGGTTCCGTCCCTGCTGCAGTCTTCTACCAAAAGAAGTTCCCAGCGGGGATAGGTCTGCGCCACCACACAATCCATGGTTTCTCTTATAAACTTTTCCGCATTGTAAACCGGAACAATAATGCTAACCAGCTCGTCCACAACAAAATCCTCACCTAATCAACAAATAGTAATCTCCAAGAAATTCCGCCCGGGTTCCCAATTTCTCCTCAAAGCACTCTATCGTCTCATTCGATTTGCCACCCGGCAGAAGAATGCAGTTTACCTCCGTAGAAGCCACGATTTCCGCACATTCCCCATCTGATAAAGTCTCTTTCTCTTCATCATTTCGCATCCAGCAGTCCAGATCTGCCATTTCCCGTGAATATGTGTCATAGGCATAGGCATCCAGAGAGATATCCCACATATTTCTTCCGTACAAAACCCTGATTCCCGCATTGCATTCCCGGGCATACTCTGTAATCTCTCTCGGCGCCCATAGGTATATCTCCCTGCCCTCCATGCGTTCCCCCAACTCTTCCAGAAGTTCTTCCGCACGTTTCAGTTCCGACTGATTCTCCGCAAATTCAAAATCTCCTGTTCCCATTCCGCTGCAGAGAATCAGAGTCGCAAGCATCATCAGAATTACAGCCGCCTCTTTTTTTCTGTCACCTTCAGTGACACTTTTTAAAACATCTGTTATAAAAACAGTGGCAGCAAATCCAATCATTGCAGTAAGAGGTACAATGCTCCATATCCACTCATAGTCATAAAATCCTGTCTGATAAAGCATCAGGACAGCTGCCGTTACCGGGACGATACAGCAGGCAACCGCAACCGTAGTGTATACCAGAAAAGGCTTTTGTACTACCTTCTTATAATATATCCATAAAAACAGTAAAGAAATCAAAAGCAACGCCGCAAGCTTACCGGCAGCCGTAAAACTATGCCACCCTGTCCAGGCGTTTCCGAGGAGTTCCGTCATCTCTCATCCTCCTCTCTGTTCTTCCTTCTTCCGCATAAAAACCGAGCCAGTGCCATGCCCGAAATTACAATCAAGCAGGCACCCAGTCCGTAAAGAGTCCATACAATGCAGACTTCCGCCACTGCGCAAAGAAACGCGTGCAAATATTTTTTCCGTATGCAGAGAGAAACAGCATAAGGAATCAGAACCGTATTGCGCAACGTAACGCCCCTCCACCCCGCAAAAAGCACAAGAAAGCCATCCATACCAAACTTATAGCCGCCGGCCCAAATAACAAGCGCTACAATTACCAAAAACCAAAGCTGTCTGTATCTGTCTCCGGGAAAAAGGCTTCTGCCAAGACAGATATATGCCGCATAACAGCCTGTAAGCGTCACCACCGGTATCACATGCCAGATAAGCAGCCGGGGACTGACATGAAAAAGGCTGCAAAGCGAAGCATACATTGTAGGCAGACAAAGTATCTTCAGTCTTGACGGTATTCCCCCTTCATACGCCCCGCCGGTCATAGGGTTTACCTGATATAGGGCATCATTTTGCAAAAAGGAACCTACCGTCTCCACCGTCATATCACCCCGGCGGTAGATGCCTTCCCCCATTGCAGCATACAGCACCTGCATCACTGCAAGCAGCATAAAAACCGTAAGCAGCACCTTCTCTGCCCGGCTCCAACCGTTCCCGGCGCACACAGCATGTCCCGCCTTCCGGCACCATATTCCAGCAGCTATAAGAACAATCAGCGCTCCCACCGCAAAAACGCCAAACAATATCGCGCATTCCGAAAACGGCCTGTGGAGAAAAATTCCGCACAAATGCGCCGCCTCCGCCGCCCCGATCAGCAAAATAATGAATGTAGCTATACCATCCGAAAACGAATAATTCTTTGACATAGTTTTCCTGCCTCAAATAAACTAACTTTTATTTTACCATAGATGCGACTTCCGTACAAGCAAAAGCAGCCGATGTCTGATGACATCGACTGCTCCCTTTCGTTCTTCCGGGAAAGAGTTCTCCTCGCAAATACTATACTCTATGATAAGTTGCAGCTCCGTATGTAAGTTCATCTTCACATTGCCTTGATATCAAGACGAAGCTTGTCGGCAATGCGCGCAATGTACTCACTGTTTGTCGGCCTCGTTCTGCCGCTTGATGCGGAGTATCCAAACATCTTTTCAAACGTTTCGGTATTTCCTCTGGTCCACGATACTTCAATCGCATTTCTAATTGCACGCTCCACCTTCTGATCTGTGGTTTTGAAGCGTTTTGCTATAATAGGATACAGCAGTTTTGTCACGCTGCTGACCACCTCCATGTCCCTTCCCGACAACAATATTGCATCTCTTAAATAATGATAACCCCTCAAATGGGCAGGCACCCCTATATCCAGCATGATTTCTGTGATATACCTTTCCAATTCACAATCCTTTACCGCATTAATCTCCATATGAATTTCCCTTCTTGCGTCGATTTTTACTCTTTTTCCGAGGCGAACAATAAAATAATATCATATATGTCGGATATTGTGAATAGATTCCGCCGCTAAGAAATCGCTAAGAAATTCATATTTCCTCCTTTACCAGATAAATCGGACGCCTCTTTACCTCCATATAGGTTTTCGCCAGATATTGTCCCAATATTCCGGTACAGAAAAACTGTACCCCGCTGAGGAACAGCATGATGCAGACCAAAGACGGCCAGCCGGCCACCGGATCTCCGAATACCATTTTCCGCACAATGATAAAAATAATCATCGCAAAGGCAAGTAAACAGAACAGAACTCCCACCACCGAGGCAATCATTAGGGGCATTGTGGAAAAAGCCGTAATACCATCCAGCGAATAGATGAACAGTTTCCAGAAATTCCACTTGGTCTCTCCTCTTGCCCTCTCCACGTTCTCATATTCCAGCCATTTGGTGTTAAAGCCCACCCAGCCAAAAATCCCCTTCGTAAAACGATTATATTCCTGCATGGAAAGAATCGCATCAACCATCTGTCTCGTCATCAGGCGGTAATCCCTTGCACCGTCCATAATCTCGGTCTTGGATATCTTCTTCATAAGACGGTAAAACATCCTGGCAAAAAAGCTTCTGACAGGAGGCTCTCCCTTGCGGCTTACTCTTCTTGTAGCTACCGAATCATACCCCTGTTCTATATAGGAAATCATCTCCGGCAAAAGTGAGGGTGGGTCCTGCAAATCCGCATCCATCATCACCACATAATCCCCTTTTGAGTGTTCAAGCCCTGCATACATTGCCGCTTCCTTGCCGAAATTTCTGGAAAAAGACACAAGATGGACACGGTCGTCCTTCTCTCTCAGTTTCTTGACCTCATCCACGGTTCTGTCCTTGGAGCCGTCATCGATATAGATTACTTCCAGCTCCAGCCCCTTGTCCCGAAAAAAGGGATCATTTTTAGTCAATTCTTCAAAGAAAAGTGCCACACTTTCTTCTTCATTATAACAGGGAACAATCACGCTCAGCAGGCTCATGAATTTCCATCTCTTTCCGCTTTTTCTTTTCAGTATACTATTTTATCATATAATTCGCAAGCCGAAACATGGACTTCCCTGCTGATAAGATGTATAATTATAAACATGCTATTCGGAAGAAAGGAAAACATATTATGTCAGTTTTTCTTAAAGAGCTTCTCTGCAATCGAATCTTTATCACCGCAGTTGCGGGATGGTTCATTGCCCAGCTGCTCAAAACAGTTATTTACCTGATTTTATCAAAGGAATTCAGAGCGGAGCGCCTTGTGGGAAGCGGCGGAATGCCAAGTTCTCATTCAGCGACAGTTTGTGCTCTGACTGTCGCCGTCTGTTATGAATACGGTCCCGGAAGTTTTGAGTTTGCCATATCTCTTTTGCTTGCCATTATCGTGATGCATGATGCCATGGGCGTTCGTCGTGAAACCGGAATTCAGGCAAAGCTCCTGAATGATATTCTCCGTATTTTTGAGGATATGGGACGTGATGAAATTTCAGCGCATGATAAGCTGAAGGAGTTTGTGGGACATACTCCCTTTCAGGTTCTGGTCGGTGCCGTCCTGGGCATCCTGGTCGCTGTTCTCCTGCACATTCTTTATTAAACTTTCTTAATTTTTCCGAGGTTCAGGTGACTGTCGGAGGAATATGTGTTAGAATTAAATTTATTCAAAGGAGAACTTTTATGAGAAAGTTGAAATACTGGCTTCTGATTGCCACAGTGGCGGTTCTTCTGACCGCCTGCGGTGAGGGAGACAATCAGAAAAACCCTTTTCTTACAGACAAAGTGTCTTCAGGGAAATCCGAAGCCTTACAAATCCCCGAAGGAACAGGCGAATCCGGGTCCCCGCATATCGTTACGGAGGACGATACGCTGCCTCCCCGCGAAGGTATGCGACGCAGCCTTCTCACAAATGAATGGGTGGATGAGAACGTAGCACAAACACGTCCCATTGCTGTAATGATTCCCAACGAAAATAATGCACAGCCCCAATACAGCCTTTCTGATGCCTCTATTCTTTATGAGGCGAACGTGGAAGGACGAATGACAAGGCTCATGGCTATCTATGAAGGTTGGGAAGGTCTGGAAAAAATCGGAAATGTGAGAAGTCTACGTACTTATTACGCATACTGGGCTTTTGAGTGGGATGCTTTTATTGTACACTGCGGTGGGCCATTTTATGTGGACGACCTATTGGCACAGCCCACAACTCAGACCATTAACGAAATAGACGCTTCTGATTCGTCAGCATTTTTCCGGGATGAAAGCCGCAAACCTCCCCATAACGCATACACCAGCGGTCAGGGGATTTTAGGCGTGATTAACCGCAATGGCTATTCCCTGAATTACCGTGGTCTGACAGAACAGAACCATTTCCGTTTTGCAGCCAAAGCGGAACCCAATACAATGACGCAATACGGTGATGAGGCAAAAAGTGCATATTATATTGATATGTCAGGCTGTTACCCTCTGACCCGCTGTTATTTTGACTATAACGAGCAGGACGGGCTTTACTATCGTTCCCAGCACCTTGCAAGCGGTACAGACGGTCCTCATATTGATGCCCCTTCAGGAGAACAGCTTTCCTTTAAAAATATTCTGGTTCAATATGTTTATTATGAACAGCTGGATGAGAGCGGCTATCTCGCATTCCAGTGCCTCGATAATACCAGAGACGGCTGGTTTTTTACAAACGGCAAGGGTATTCATGTCAACTGGGAAAAGGCAGAAGATTACAGTCCCACCAGATTTTACGACGATTATGGGAATGAAATTATTTTGAACACGGGAAAAACAATGATTTGCGTTGTAGAAGAAGGAGACAATTTTACATTTCGATAAAAAACGTGCGCCGCAAAGCGCACGTTTTTACCTTTTATTCACCTAAACCGTTTTCTACTGCCTGAACCAACGTTTTTAATGCTTCCTCTTCATCTTCACCTTCACAGACAAACTCAATTTCATCACCACATTTTACGCATGCACCCAACACACTCAATACACTCTTTGCATTTGCTGTATTCTCTCTAAATGAAAATGTAATCAGGGATTTGAACTGCATTGCTTCCTTGCAGAGGATGCCCGCCGGTCTGAGATGCAAGCCTGTAGGATTCTTAATCACTACCTTCTGACTTACCATTTTGCCTTCCCTCCAATTTCTGCTGCCATACTGCGTCCTTCTCTTCAAACATCCGCTTCGCAGCTGCTTGTTTTCTCCTATGTTCATCATATCATGATTAGAAACTTATCTCAAGTGCTTTTTGTTCCTTTAGAACATCACATCCTGAATCAGATTCGCCAGCTTTTCAGCCTCCCGTTGAATCACCTGCTGATCCTTCCCTTCTATCATGACACGAACCAAAGGTTCCGTTCCCGATGGTCTGATGAGCACGCGCCCTTCTCCCGCAAACTTCTTCTCCAATTCTCTGATTGCGTCCGCAACCTCCGGATATTCCAGATATTTTTCCTTCTTATGGTTTGCAACCTTGGCATTTACAAGTGCCTGAGGAAGCACCTCCATAACCCCGGCAAGTTCCGAAAGGCTCTTTCCCGTCTCCACCATCACCTGCAAAAGATGCAGTGCGCTGAGCAGACCGTCTCCCGTCGTATTTTCATCCAGAAAGATAATATGCCCCGATTGTTCTCCACCCAGGCTCGCACCGATCTCCTTCATACGTTCCAGCACATATCGGTCACCAACCTTGGTCTGCTCAATGGTCAAGCCGTTCTTTTCTCCCATGAGGAAAAAGCCCAGATTACTCATGATTGTGGCAACAATCGTATCCTTCTTCAGCTTTCCCCGGCTCTTCATATAATTGCCCACAATAGCCATAATCTGATCGCCGTCTACTACCTTGCCATTCTCATCCACAGCAAGCAGTCTGTCTGCATCACCGTCAAAGGCCAGACCAACCATTGCCTTTTCATACACTACTCTCGCCTGAAGCTCCTCCATGTGTGTGGAACCGCAATTTGAATTGATATTTGTTCCGTCCGGGTTATTATGGATGGCAACCACGTTGCCTCCCAGTTCCTTCAGAGCTTCCACGGAGGTATAGTAGGAAGCCCCCTCCGCACAATCAACCACAATCTTCATACCGTCCAGATTGACAGGAACTGCCCTAATTGAATGATTAATGTACTCCTCCCTTGCATCGGTCCGATATTTCACCTTTCCGACACCGGGCCCGATGGGAAATTTAATTCCCGGCATATTTTCATGAATCAATCGTTCAATCTCGTCCTCCAGCTCATCAGGAAGCTTATAACCGTTACCGTCAAAAAATTTGATTCCGTTAAATTCTACCGGATTATGGGAAGCGGAGATAACAACACCCGCATCCACTCTGTATTTCTGCGTCAGATATGCTACAGCAGGAGTTGGGATGACGCCCACATAAATACAGTTTGCCCCCACGGAACAGGCTCCCGCCATCAGTGCATTTGCAAGCATATCCCCGGAAATCCTGGTATCACACCCAACCATGAGGGTAGGCTTATGCTCCTTCTCCTTTGTGAGGACATAGGCTCCCGCCTGCCCCAGCTGCATCGCTAACAGTGGTGTCAGCTCCTCATTTGCAATTCCTCTGACACCGTCTGTCCCAAACATTCTAGACATTTTATTACTCCTCCGACTTTATAAAACTTACTTTCAGCAGAATCTCGTCTTCTGTCATAACATCATCAGGCAGAGAAACTTTTACCGGAATATAATAGCTCTTTGCCTCCGGCTCCTCCAGTTCTTCTTCTGCCAGCCATGCTGCCACATCTGCGATTCCCTGCACCGATTCCCGCTGAACAGCCGAAACCGCTGCGTTGAGTCCTGTAATTCTCAGTGTATAAGTCTCTTCCGGCTCTGCAATTTCCGCCTGATAGCCCTCCGGTACATTTATAATAGTAAAGTTCTCAGTGCCCAGAGTAAATGTTTTTTCCGCTTCGGGCTCTATATAGACCGTGGCTGTTACCCGTCCGTTAAAACCGCTGTCTGCAAGTTTTACGTTTTCGGGAAGATATTCTCTGATATTGATGATATTCACCATATCACTGCTCTCACCGGTAATGTTCATTTCTTCCTCGGGGATGGAAATCTTCGTCACTCCGGCAAGCACAGGAACAGTGCCTGCAATCCTCACGGTTGCGGGGCTGCATTCTACTACTCCCGTAGCCAGATACCCCTCCGCCGGAATTCCCATGGAATTTATCTCAATGGGAACCTCCTTGGTTGCAAGGACTTCAATATCCATGTGAACATAATTCACATTCTTTCTGACGCTGGGCAATTCCAACAGCTTATCCTCCGCATCATAAAGCTGCGGTTCCACGTTTAAGGACATGCTGGCAGTAGCATCCGTCACATCCACTTCCAACTGTGCATAGCTTATCTTTTCCACAGCTGACTTGGGACCGGTAACCTCAATTCTGTTCTGATCGGAAGATACGTTGGACACAATATAGTCATCCGCCGGCTCGCCCCCAACCTGGGTTTTCACCGATATCCACCTGGTAACCTTTTCCTCCACGCTCAGACGAACCACATCATGGTCACCTCTGATATAATCCGAATCCACTCCGGCAACAGTATATGAAATTGCAATGGTATTAATGTCTGTCAGCTTACTCATATCTGCCTCGGCAATGATATCCGAAGCCTGCAAGTCCTTTGTAATACTTCTGGGCGCCCTTATTGTCACACGGACGGTATCGGTATTTCCAAGCACTTCATAAACCTTTCCTTCCGCATCCAACAACTCTGTATTTATCAATTTTACCGGAATATTCGGAAAGCTTCTGGACTCCTGCGGATCATCAATCTGAACCACCAGAAACCAGAGCACAAAAGCCAACATCAGGGAAATCAGCTTCAGGCCCCAGTTATGAAATATTTTCTTTTTCATTTTTAGCCTTACTCCTTCCCTTCCAGATATGCTTACTCCTTGACTTCTCTTCGCCCTGTCTGTTCAGCAATCGCTGAAGCCTCTCCTTCAGTTCTTCGGCACTTAAGTTTCTCTCAAGTCCTCCCTCGTATGCCACACTAATCTTTCCGGTTTCCTCCGACACGATTACGGTAATACAGTCTCTCGCCTCTGAAACGCCAACGCCCGCACGATGTCTGGTTCCAAGCTCCTTGCTTAAGTCCAGATTATCCGACAGGGGCAGATAACAGGTAGCGGAGGTAACTCTGTTCCCGCGGATGATAACGGCACCGTCATGCAGCGGTGTATTGTGCTCAAATATATTGATAAGCAATTGGCTGGTGACAATTCCGTCCACCTCAATTCCGGTACGCTCAAAATCCTTCAGGGACTCCTTCTGCTCAATGACAATCAATGCGCCGGTTTTTGCTTTTCCCATCTCGCTGCACGCTTTGACAATCTCACTAATTGTCTTCTCCGAAAAGAGTTCATGCTCTCTTCTGGAAGAATCAGAAAAAATACCTGAAGGCAGGAAATTTTTCTTGCCCAATTCCTCCAACGCATGACGCAGTTCCGGCTGCATCACCACTACAATGGCAATCACCGCAAAACTCAGCAGATTTTTTGCCAGCCACATGATTGTGGTCATCTCCATGAAATAAGCGAGAAGCAGAAAAACACAGATGACAATAAGACCCTTCAACAACTGCCATGCTCTGGTGGTCTTCATCCACACCAGAATATAGTACACCAGAACGGCAATAATCAGGATTTCCAGAATATCATACGCATCAATCGTTCCCCGATATGTGCTGAAATTTTTCAGATAGTCAACCACCGTCTCAAACCACTGCATTTTGCTCTACGTCTCGCTTTATCTTATTTTAAAACAATTCCTCATAGTCGTCGGACCGGTTCTCAACATTCTGATTGTCCGAATCGGTACTTCCGATTGTAATACTTTTTCCGCCGCTCCTATAATCACCTCTGGGTCTTTGCGCTCCCGCAGTTCCGTAATTTCCCGGTCTGCGGCTGCCGGTTCTCTCGGTTGTGACACTGCGCTCGTTTCCTCTCGAACGCTGGGTGTTAATCCTCTTCACGGTTTTCGTGGGAGCAGCCACCATCATCTTGGGAACTGCCTTGACATAATAGTAATACTCATCATCTTCAAACTGTACCTTCTCGGTCCGGCTGTAATCCACACAGAAGCGGAAAAATTCTATTACCTTTGCCGCCAGAAGAGCCAGTATGGAACCAAGCAGAGCTCCGACAACAGAGATATTAATATCATATATCAAATCTCCGATGAGCAGAATAACTACGTTTATCATTGCACCTGACACCATGGCAATTGTCCACGCATAATCGATGGACATCCTTCTGATCAGATATACCACAAGTATCGTGATGGCAAACGAAGCGATTACCACCATCATCTCCTTATTGCCTACGATTCCGTCGATAATCAGCCGCAGTTTCGCCGTTGCTCCATCATCTCCCAGCGTCTTGACCGCAGGCCCGGAGGCAACCACCGTCTGAATCAGATAGTGAACCACCACACCGCAGGATACGGACACAATAGCCGTAGGAGCGCACAGTAAACCCGCTGCAAGAGGAATCACATATGGAATCTTCATTGCACAGAACAGAGGGGTTAAAAGCACAAGCAGGGAATCCTTGGGGCTAAACCTGAAAAACAGCAAAAACAGCACCAGATACAGGCACACCCCAACCAGCGCCACCTCCATGGATAAGGCATACATATGCAACAGGCTGAACAGCGCTGAAAACAGAATAATGCATCCTGTAGGAAGAAACGAGCACATCAGAGACACGATAAGAACAATGGCAATATTGTCAAGCCGTGTCATATAACCCATCTTTCCGTTGAGTGTGTTCAATACCACAAACGCCAGCAGAAACTTCATCACAGGCAGAATAAATGCTTCATACCTGCTGTATAACATCTTCAATTTTTCTTTTACTTCCAGTAAACCTGTCATTTACGTCCTCCGGCCGGTTTCTTTGGAGTGTTTTCGCCTCCGTATAGAGAACTCAGCTTTTTCAAATTATGATAATAGCATTTCAGGCTGTCTTTGGCCTTTGCATAGCGGTAAGTACAAATCACATAAGTCAACAGACTATAGCCTGCCACTGTCACTCCGTAATAAATCAGAACATTCTTCGCAAATGTAATCAGATCAATTTTATATAGATCCGCCATGAAATTTTCGAAGTCATAAAAAACATACAAAGCAAATACAATACCAAACGCGATAGTACCACAGATAACGGATTTCAGTACCTGCACCGAAATATAATCGCTACGGAAATAATTGCCGATTTTGACATTTTTCTTTCCCTCTCCGTTCTCGTATGATGCCATATGCGTCATCAAAATTACACGTTCCTCATTCAGCATATGAATCCTCCTATTACAGGAACCTCATCCTGGCGGGGTCTTTATCCCTGTTCTTGTCAGGCACCGGCGCCGGTTTTCCTTCATTCAGCACATCGTTAAAGCCCTTTGTCATGCTTCCCTTGCACTTTTCACAGAATCTGCCGCAACGTATAGGCGCTCCGCAGGACTCACAGTTCAGAAAAAGTGCAGAATCCTCCGTAACCTCAAGGCGCTCCTCTCTCAGCCACTGGCGAATCTGCGACGCATCCACGTCACACGCCTCGGAGACCTCAGCAATCCCCACTCCTCTGTGCTCCCGGATATATTCCTTTACCTCCTGGAATTTTTCCTCCATTTTCTCCCGGCAGGCGGGACATGTTACCGGACCGGCCACATAGTTAAAAATACGTCCGCAATGTCTGCAATTTCTTACGTTCATAGTATCCTCCGTTTTTTGCGGCGAAATTCATGCAATGCCTGCTCCGCAAGCCAACGTGACAAAATAAATCTTTTCCGCACCGGCGTCCTTCAGAACCCTCGCCGCCTCATCTATTGTAATGCCGGTGGTATAGATGTCATCCATAACTATAATCGTCTTTAATTTTACATCATTTTGACCCATATTAAAAGCCCTTTTCAAATTATTTTGACGTTCTTCCGGATTTAATTTTTTTTGCGGGGCAGTATTCTTTACCCGCACCAGCATTTTGGGATATACAGGGATGCCGAGCCGCTTTCCCACAGCCTTCGCCAAAAGCTCTGCCTGATTATAACCTCTTGTTCTTTTTCTGTTCCGATGCAACGGTATGGGTACAATTCCCTCCGCACCTGTATTCCGTATAAATCCTCCAAGATACTCCGCAATCTGTTCCCCGTAGAATTCCGCATACTCCCTTCGACCGCCGTACTTGAAACGGTAAATGGACTCCGCCGCCGAGCCGTACTCGTAAAGTGCCCTGCCTCTCTCGAAGAAATGCTTCTTTTCCCTGCATTCTCCGCAATACTCTTCTCCCTCTGAAATCTTTTTGCCGCACCTCATGCAATAGGGCGGTGTCAACAGTTTCAGTGTATCCATACATTCTGTGCATACGTTCTCTCCCCCATGCCTTACAATTTCATCGCATACAGGGCAGTGCCCGGGATATACCGCCTGCAGGATTCCCCGAATTATCTTTTCCCGCTTTTTAGAACTGATTTTCAAGCAAACTCCTCTCCGCCGAATCCGCCTCCCCCGCATATCTCCCGTATCCGCGAGGCGAGAGCCGTATAACGTCTGTTTCCGCCTGTATTCTCAATCATTCCCCGCACCGTCTCACTGCTGCCCAGGATAGTGACGCAATTTCTTGCCCTGGTGATTGCGGTATACAGTAAGTTTCTGTTGAACAGCATCCTGGGGCCTCCGAGAAGAGGCAACAAAATCGCCGGGTATTCGCTGCCCTGAGACTTGTGAATGGTGATGGCATAAGACAATTCCAACTCTTCTAAAAGGGAAAACGGATAGGTTACTCTTCTCTGCTCATCATACTCCACCACAAGGTTTGAGGCATTTTCGTTAATTTCTACAATTCTTCCCATATCGCCGTTAAAAATACCTGTTCCCCTGTCAATGGGTATCCCGTATTTACTGACAACCTCCCATTCCAGCTGATAATTGTTTTTCACCTGCATAACCTTGTCACCTTCCCGATATATATTGGAGCCGCTCACATGCTCCTTCTTTCCCGGCCCGGGAGGATTGAGATACTGTTGCAGTATACCGTTTAATGTTTCGCAGCCCAAGCTTCCTTTCCGCATGGGAGTCAGAACCTGTATGTCAAAGGGAGTCGCGTCCACATATCCGGGCAGTTTTTCGTTTATCAGCTGAATCATGTGCTTGTATATGACATTAATGTCATTTCTTTCCAGCATGAAGAAATCCATCGACTTGTTGTCCAGAGCAATTTGCTCTCCGTTATTGATTCTATGAGCATTGACAACAATGTCACTTTTCTCTGCCTGGCGGAATATCTTTTTCAGTTCCACCGTAGGGAAGCATGCTCCGGTTATCAAATCCCGCAGCACCTGGCCCGGGCCTACGCTGGGAAGCTGATTTACATCTCCCACGAGGATAAGGCGGGTTCCGGGCATGACAGCCTTCAGCAGAGCTTGAAATAACTGAATGTCCACCATGGACATTTCATCGATAATAATGACATCCGCCTCCAGCGGATTCTCCTCATTTCTCTCAAACAGAACCTTCTTTGTATCCTCATCGGAAAGAGAACTGTTCAGCTCCAACATACGATGAATGGTTCTTGCCTCATATCCTGTGGCTTCCGTCATACGCTTTGCAGCGCGCCCTGTGGGCGCTGCCAAGAAAATATCCAGTCCTTCCGCCTCAAAATAGCGGATAATCATGTTAATTGTAGTTGTTTTCCCCGTTCCCGGGCCTCCCGACAGAATAAATACACCATTTCTTATACATTCCGTCACCGCTTTCAATTGAAGTTCATCCAACTCCATATTCAGATTCTTTGCCAGCCTCTCCAACCTCTTTTCGACAGCTGCATCCTGAGAAGGAAGATTTTCTGCCTCCGCCATAGGAATATTGAGTTCTTTCAGCATCCGTGCACAGTTCAGCTCGGCATAATAATATGTGGAAGCAAACACATTCTCCCCTTTGATGACCAGCTTTTTATCTATCATCAGATTGTCTACCTGAGGACGAAGAACCTCCGCGTCAATCCCCAACAGCCCCTGCGCCCGCTCCAACAGGACACTCATGGGTAAATAGCAGTGTCCCTCTCCCACCGCCTGTAGCAATGTGTAGAAAATACCGCTTCGGATTCGGTAATCAGAATCCGTATGGATTCCGATTTTGGCCGCCAGTTCATCCGCCATCTTAAAACCTACTCCCCCAATGTCCTCAGCCAGTTTATAAGGATTTTCTTTCAGGATTCCGTACAGATTCATCCCATAGGTGTCGTATATTTTCACTGCAAGTGTGTTTGAGATACCGTACTGCTGCAGATAAACCAATGCATCCCGCAGATCCTTTTTCTCCTCCATCTGTACTGCAATCTCCTGGGCCTTGCGCTCACTGATTCCCTTTACTTCCGCAAGCCGCTCCGGTTCCTCCTCAATAATACGGAAGGTGTCATCCCCGAATTTTTTCACAATTCTTGCCGCCAGTGCAGCCCCCACACCCTTAATTGCGCCGGACCCCAGATAGCGCTCCATTCCGGCGCTGTCCTTGGGAGTCACAACACTGTAACTGTTCACTTTGAACTGTGTACCATATACAGGATGCTCAATATAGTCTCCCCGGGCAGAAATATTCTCTCCCTGGCTCAATCCCCTGCACATTCCCACACAGGTGATTTCCTCTCCGTCCACAATCAAGCTCATAACCGTATATCCATTTTCGCTGTTTTGGAAAATGATATGATCCACATATCCGCTTATTGTTTCCATTCATCTGCTCCTAAAAAGAAAGGCTGCCTTTTCTCTCAGCAGCCTTTCATCTTTTCATTATTCAGTGGTATCCAGCCCGTAATTACGTCTCATCTGCTCGTAAAGCATCTGAGCAAGCCCAAGTCCGCTCTGCTCCGTGGTCTGTTCCGCAATTCCCTGAATCATTTGATCTTTATAATAGTCCATCATCGTGCCGGTAAAATTTGACACTTCCTCGTTCTCAGGTATAGTTTTCAGCATAGACTTGTACATCTGCTCCACAAAATATGCTTCAAACTGTTTACAGGCATCCATCAGTTCTTCATCGGTTGCTTTGGAATAATCTGCCCCGTCCAACTTTCCCTGCAGCTTGGATGCAGACTGGTTTGCCGCGTTGGCGTATATATCACTGTACATGGAAGTTATATTTGAGAAATCCATTATTTATCCTTTCACCCTTTCCTGCGACGCTCGTCCTGCAATCATGTGTTTCGACAAGGCGGCTGAATGCGGCGATGCGGTGGCATCGTCAAGTGAAGCCAACGCAGTCCGATGGAAAAATAGACAAGTAAGTTAGTCTGAATATCAACGTGTCAGCACACTAGCGTCGCAAGTTATTTGCCTGTTGTAACATTTCATCTGAAGCAGTGATAGCCTTAGAATTCAGTTCGTATGCACGCTGTGCCACAATCATGTTTACCATTTCGTCCACCACCTGCACATTCGAGCCCTCCAGATACCCCTGAATCACATTGCTTCTCTCCACATTGGGATTTGTAGCCTCATTGATTGGCTGTCCGCTGGCTGCCGTCTGTCCGTAAAGGCTGTCTGCCAGTTTTTCCAAACCATTCGGATTGTTAAACTGGAACACACCGATAGCACGTCCGATGGGCTGAGGATTATTGTTTTCATCCGGATAGCACAGCTGTCCGTCCTTGGTAACCGTAATTCGGCTCAAAATATATGTATCATTCAAAACAATAGGCTGTCCGTTGGTATCAAGCACCGGAAGGCCGTCTGTGGTAGCCAACATGTTTCCGTTTGTTGCAAGTGTAAATTTCAAATTTCCGTTACGGGTGTAATACGTGTTTCCATCCGCGCCTCTTACAGCAAAGAAACCCTTTCCGTCAATAGCAAACGCCGTGTCACTCTCAGAGGCAATCATGTTTCCTGTTTTGAAGATAGACGAAATTGCAGAGTTCCGGGTACCCAGGCCCACCTGAGCGCTGGTTGGCTTCTGTTCACCGTTTGCCGTGGTGGTCTTTGTCTGTAGGGTTTGATACAGCAGACTTTTGAACTCATTTACCTGAGTCTTATATCCGTTTGTATTTACATTTGCCAGATTGTTTGCAATGGTATCAATATTTGTCTGCTGTGCAATCATGCCGGTTGCCGCCGTCCATAAACTACGTACCATGTCTCTCGCTCCCTTCCTATTGTTCTTCCGCCATCACGCTGATTACTGTATCCGCCCCAGCTGCGTCACTGCAACCTCAAGGGTGTCATCGTAGGTCTGAATGATTTTCTGGTTACTTTCATAAGCTCTGGTAATAGAAATCAAATTTACCATCTCAGATACAACCTGCACATTGGACATTTCCAGGTAGCCCGACTTCACCTCAGCATCCGCCTGTGTTGTCTTCGCACCCTCTACCGGACGATAATATGTCTCACCGTACTTTTCCAGATAATTGTAATCTTCAAAATCGGTAACTTGTATTTTTGCTACAGCTACTCCGCCCTGAGTGATAGTTCCGTCGCTGCCGATTTCCGAGTCAATCAATGTGTTAAGCTGTATTCTTCTGTTTTGAGTATCCAATACATAATCACCGTCCGCCGTCACAAGATAACCTTCCCTGTTCAGTGTAAACTGTCCGTTGCGGGTATACATGGTAGAGGTTTCTCCCGCCTTGTTGGTAAATTCGATTGCAAAGAAGCCTTCTCCGGCTAATGCCAGATCATAAGTATTATCCGTGATTCGGAAGGAGCCCTGTGTATAATCCGTATAATTCTCACCGATTTTCACACCCGGATTATTGGTTCCCAGTCTCTGCACATTCTGCAGTCCCACAGACTGATCCTTTATCTTTAGTGTCAATATACTGTCAAAGGACTGGCTGGTGGCACCTTCCTTTTTAAAGCCTACAGTAGACGCATTTGCAAGATTGTTTGTCAGAATATCCATTCTGTTCTGTTCGTTCAGCATACCTGTATATGCGGTATATAAGCCTTTTAACATCGGTGCCTCCTTAATATATTATCTTAATTCTCTCTGTAACCGGAGAGGAATTCCACATATTTGCCTGTTCCGATTGCAACGGCTGTCATAGGGTCCTCCGCAGTCATGGTATTGATTCCTGTCTTTGCGGAAATCAACTCCTCCAGTCCGCGCAGCAGGCTGCCTCCGCCGGTGAGCACGATTCCTCTGTCCGCGATATCCGCAGCCAGCTCAGGGGGTGTCTTCTCCAGCACGCTGTGAATCGTTTCCACAATCTGTGCCGTAGTCTCTCTCAGCGCTTCCTCAGTCTCCTCAGAGGAAACCTTGACAGTCTTGGGGAGACCGGTTACCAGATTTCGCCCTCTGACATCCATGTAGTCAACCTCTGCCCTGGGATATGCGGAACCGATTTTGATTTTCAAATCCTCGGCTGTTCTCTCACCAATCAGCAGATTGTGTTTCTTACGCATATAACGTACAATCGCCTCGTCAAAATCATCACCTGCAATTTTGATGGATGCGCTGACAACCGTACCTCCCAAAGAGATAACCGCAATGTCGGAGGTTCCGCCGCCGATATCCACAATCATGTTTCCGCAGGGCTTGGAGATGTCGATTCCCGCTCCGATTGCCGCCGCAATAGGCTCCTCGATGATGGCAACCTCTCTTGCTCCTGCCTGATAGGTAGCATCCTCAACCGCCTTTTTCTCCACCTCTGTGACACCGCTGGGTACACATACCGCAATGCGGGGCTTTCTGAAGGTTCTTCTTCCCAGAGCCTTCTGGATAAAATATTTCATCATTTTCTCGGTAACGGTATAGTCGGAAATAACGCCCTGACGCAAAGGTCTTACCGCTACAATGTTGCCGGGAGTCCTTCCCAGCATCAGACGCGCATCCTCACCGATTGCCTTAATCTTGTTGGTATCTCTATCAAACGCTACAACGGAGGGCTCCTTCAGCACAACGCCCTTTCCTCTGATGTACACTAAAATGCTGGCAGTTCCCAAATCAATTCCGATATCTGTACACTGCATATTATAAATACCCCTTTCTCATGGATTCCGATTTCCAAACGTGGTCATACAGCATTTATTATAACCGAAAACCGTATGTTTTCATAGGGGTTTCTGAAAAAAATAATAAAACGCAGGAAAAGAATCGGTTCCATCCGTTCTTTTCCTGCATCCATGCTTTTGTAATGATTACATCGGAATAAGATGCGTAAAACTTTATAGCCGTCTGCAAATTTTTTCGGGCATCTGCTCTGCCGGCTACTTACCCGCTTTTTTATCCTTTTCCAGCATCTTTTTTATATAGACTCCCGTGTATGACTGTTTGCACCCGGCCACCTCTTCCGGAGTACCCTTTGCGATGACGGTTCCGCCTCTGTCGCCTCCTTCAGGACCGATATCAATGATATAATCCGCTGTCTTAATCACGTCCAGATTATGCTCAATCACTACCACCGTATTGCCGCCGTCCGCCAGCCTGTGCAGGATTTCCACCAGCTTGTGCACATCCGCAAAGTGCAGTCCGGTGGTGGGCTCATCCAGAATATAAATGGTTTTCCCCGTGCTACGCCTGGAGAGCTCGGTAGCCAGCTTAATACGCTGCGCCTCACCGCCGGAAAGGGTGGTGGAGGGCTGCCCCAGTTTCACATAAGAAAGGCCTACATCATACAACGTCTGAATCTTATTGCGGATGGAAGGCAGGTGTTCAAAGAAGGGCAGCGCCTCCTCCACCGTCATATCAAGGACATCAAAAATGCTTTTACCCTTGTATTTCACATCCAGCGTCTCCCGGTTATATCTCTTTCCCCCGCAGACTTCGCAGGGAACATATACATCCGGCAGAAAGTGCATCTCTATCTTGATGATACCGTCTCCGCCGCAGGCTTCGCATCGTCCGCCCTTCACGTTAAAACTGAAGCGCCCCTTTCCGTAGCCCTTGGCCTTGGCATCCGCCGTGGAAGCGAAAAGGTCTCTGATCTGGTCAAACACTCCCGTGTAGGTAGCAGGATTGGAGCGGGGTGTGCGCCCGATAGGAGACTGATCAATGTCAATCACCTTATCCAGCTGGTCTATGCCCTGTATCTCCTTGTGTTTACCGGGAATACATCTGGCGCGGTTTAAATCTCTTGCCAGATGCTTATATAAAATCTCGTTTACCAGGGAGCTCTTTCCCGAACCGGACACACCGGTGACACAGGTCATAACCCCCAAAGGAATTTCCACATTGATATTTTTCAGATTGTTTTCCTGTGCCCCTATCACCTTCAGCCAGCCGGTAGGCTTTCTGCGCTCCTTCGGCACGGGAATCTTCAGTTCACCGCTGAGATACTTTCCGGTGATGGACTCCGGAACCTTCATGATTTCCTCGGCAGTACCGCAGGCAATGACCTCACCACCGTGGGATCCCGCTCCCGGCCCGATATCCACAACGTAATCTGCCGCCAGCATAGTATCCTCGTCATGCTCCACTACAATCAATGTGTTTCCCAGATCGCGCAAGCTCTTCAGAGTATTCAGAAGCTTGTCGTTGTCCCTCTGATGCAGACCGATACTGGGTTCATCCAGAATATAGCATACACCTACCAACCCGGAGCCGATCTGGGTAGCCAGCCTGATGCGCTGAGCCTCACCGCCGGAAAGTGTACCCGTGCCTCTTGCAAGAGAGAGATATTCCAGTCCCACATCCACCAGGAAGCCCACCCTGGCACGAATTTCCTTCAGAATCTGCTTGCCGATCAGCTGTTGTTGTCCGGTCAGAGTCATATCTTCAAGGAAGATATTCAAGTCGCGAATAGACATGGAAGTAATCTCATAAATATTCTTATCGCAGACCGTCACCGCCAAGGCTTCCTTCTTCAGACGCATGCCGCCGCATTCCTTACAGGGAGTGATGCGCATAAAAGTCTCATACTCCTGTTTCATGGTATCTGAAAAGGTCTCCTTATACTTTCGCTCCACATTCTTGATCAATCCTTCAAACGCAACAGGGTAAACTCCCCTGCCCCTCTGACCGGAATAGTGTACTTCCACCTCTTTTCCGTCGGTTCCGTACAGCAATATATGCTTTACCTTCTCCGAATATTGTTCAAAGGGCGTGTCCAAATCGAAATCATACTCCTTACACAATGCCTGCAAAACAGCATGCGTAAAGCTCTTCTTGTCCGTACAGGACTGCCAGCCCGTGACGGTAATGGCTCCCTGATTAATGCTCAGGGATTGGTCAGGAATCATCAAATCTGCATCAAACTCCATCTTATATCCCAGGCCGAAGCACACAGGGCAGGCGCCGAAAGGATTGTTAAAGGAAAAGCTTCTTGGTTCAATCTCACTGATGCCGATGCCGCAGTCGGGGCAGGAAAAGCTCTGGCTGAAGGTCATCGGTTCACCATCGATAACATCCACCACCAAAAGTCCGTCCGCCAAATCCAGCACATTCTCAACAGAGTCTGCAAGGCGGCGTTGAATTCCGTCCTTCACTACAAGACGGTCCACAATAATTTCGATATTGTGCTTGATGTTCTTGTCCAGCGAAATTTCCTCAGTCAGCTCGTACAGGCTACCGTCAATACGCACACGCACGTATCCGCTCTTTTTAGCTCTTTCCAGCACCTTCTCGTGCTGTCCTTTTCTCCCCCGGACCACAGGTGCCAAAAGCTGGATCTTCGTTCCCTCCGGCAGTGCCATAATCTGGTCTACCATCTGGTCAACCGTCTGCTTTGAAATCTCTCTGCCGCAGTTTGGGCAGTGAGGAATACCGATTCTGGCATACAGCAGACGGAAATAGTCGTATATTTCCGTAACGGTACCAACCGTGGACCGCGGATTGCGGTTGGTGGATTTCTGGTCTATGGAAATGGCCGGTGACAGGCCGTCAATGCGCTCCACATTCGGCTTCTCCATCTGTCCCAGAAACTGCCTTGCATAGGAGGAAAGAGACTCCATATAGCGGCGCTGTCCCTCCGCATAGATAGTGTCAAATGCCAGGGATGACTTTCCGGAACCTGACATTCCTGTCAGAACTACCAGTTCATTCCTGGGAATGTCCACATCAATATTTTTCAGATTATGCTCACAGGCTCCCCTTATCTTGATGTACTCACCAACAGCTTGCTTCCGTGTCTGTATTTTCTTTACTTCTTCCATTTTTCTTCTCTCTTCCATATCTATCAGACTATATTTTATTTTGCAATCAATACACTGCAATTATTCTTCCTTATCTTCAAGCTCCTGTAGGGATTTTTTCAGTTCAACCATCTTATCACGCAGTTCTGCCGCCGCCTCGAAATTCAAATCCGCCGCAGCCCTCTGCATCTTCTTCTGAACATCTGCAATCAGCTTTTCCAGTTCCTTGCGGTTCATGGATTCCGGGTCTTTTTCAAACTGCAGTTCCTCCTTGGCGATGACCTTGGAAATGCTGATCAAATCCCGCACAGCTTTCTTGATTGTCCGGGGCGTAATACCATGTTCCTCGTTATATCTCATCTGAATTTCACGG
>Ga0129313_1000155_pt1 | contig 68299 bp, 43 predicted proteins | sample O1105metagenome_FD_94436 | JGI IMG/M metagenome (GOLD analysis project Ga0129313, IMG submission 94436) | Orangutan group fecal microbial communities from fecal samples from Wisconsin, USA - O1105 metagenome | ecosystem: Host-associated > Mammals > Digestive system > Large intestine > Fecal...
ACAGTTCAGGATGCGGTGGCAAGTGTATTCATGCTTGCGGCATTATCGGTTGTTCAGTCAATCGGTCTGCTTGGTGAGGAGCTTGGCTGGCGTGGATATATGAATCAGAAAATGGAGCCGCTACTCGATACGGTAGGTACATGTCTGGTCGGCGGTATCGTATGGGGACTGTGGCATTTGCCAATGGATATTGCCGGTTATCTTAACGGAAACGGCACACTCACGGAAGCACTTGGCTCGGCTTTCGGCAGGCTTGCAATGCTTACCTGCTTCGGAGCGTTCCTGATGTGGCTGACAAAAAAGACAGATAGTGTATTTCCTGCGGTGATCGCTCATTTTATGTACAATGAAAGTCAGGGCGCTGTCATGAGTCTTTTAGTACAGGGCAATATCCCCAAAGATGCTTCTCTGCCATTATGGACAGATGTTGTGAGATATTTACCTTTGCTTGTCATAGCTGTGATATTTATGATATTACTTTTGAAAAACAAGAAAAAAGAGATTAAAACATTATAATGTTATGAAAGAAGCAGCTCCCGTAAGGGAGCTGTTCGTCCTTTAAATATATATTGTTTCCACGAAGGCTTCGTGGTGTTATGATTCAAGTCAGGTGTGACGATCAGCATCGAAATGTGAATATATAGAGCGCCCCCCGCGTCACTGGATTTCTGTGATGCGGGGCGTTTTTCATTTCCTGATAAACTTCTCGTCACTGCCCATTTCCTCGCTGACGAAACGCTCAGCGGTCATGTGCAGGTCATATTTCTCACGCAACTCCATTATTTTCTGCATCATAGGGCTTGCGTGATGCGCGTCTATTGCCGCCTGATCTGTCCATGAATCTATGAGCAGCACCGTTTCCGGATCATCCAGCGGAGAGAAATACTGATAGCGGAGATTCCCCGGTTCATTTCTGATCTTATCGGCAATACCAGCTGATTCCATTTCAGCAGCAAATGCTCTCGCACTGCCGTTTGTTCCTGTGTAGTAAAGATTGACTGTAATCATATGTCCAGTGACCTCCTCTTGTTATAGTCAATTTGTATTATGTTCTGCTTTGTTGGTAAGCCTATCAAAAATCCAGTTATATCCTTTTATGATCGTACCGACAAGCACAGCCGCAATGATGCTGCCTTCACGTACACCTTCCAGCTTTCCGAGAAAGATTAGACAAACGATGGCAGACAGGGCGATATACAGAATATCAAAAAATATCTTTATGTTTTCATAGCGCTTTCCAGTCACCTTGCTGATTGCACGGTTCATCGCTTCTCCCGGCAGCATTGCCACGGCTCCTTTGAGCTGAATCCAGATGCCAAATGCCAGTATCGCACATCCAAGCAGCATGAATAAAAACTGCATCGGGTACGAGGTGACTACTATTCCTTTGATAAGAAAACAGGACAGATTCGTGAGATAGCCGTAGACAAAGGCGAGCACGGTTTGAACTGCAATCTCGACATAATTGACTTTTCCTTTTAGTATCACAACCTGTGTGATAATCTGTATCACGCTAAGAAGATTAAGCCAGCCGCCGAATGTCAACAGCTTTCTGACTAATGATACCGAATACGGCAGTGAAGCGACCGGAGAAGTTCCAAGCCTTGCTTTTGTGGAGAATGCGACGCCCATTGATGCAATGAACAGACCAAACAGAAAGAGTGCATAACGCTTGATCAGGTCTGTTTTGATTTTGTTTTTCATATTGCCTCCAATCGTTTTATTTCTCTTTTGTAGGGATGATCCACCACAAGGAAACGACTGCTACGATGATAAATGCAGCAATCGGGCAGAAACCGCCAAACATGGCTGCTCCCATATATGTAATCAAACTGATAATACTGCGTGTGCCGAGTCTAAACGGTAATTTGTTCTCACGGACAATCAACCAGATCAACAGATGAGATGTTATGCAGGCAAGCGACATATCGAGAAAATAGATCGACAGCGGCGCCCACGAAGTCGGATATGTGCCGACCCATGCCGTACCGAACGGGATAAATGACATCACAAAGAGCCATACAATATTACACCAGAGAATCTTGACATTGATCTTTTCTGCTTGCTGAAACATCAGATGATGGTTTACCCAGTAAATTGCTACAAACATAAAACTCATCAAATACGCAAGTAAAGTCGGCGTAAGCGCAAGAAAATCACTGAGAGCCGCACCTGCGGGCTGTTTCAGCTCAAGGATCATGATCGTTATGATAATGGCAAGTACACCATCACTGAATGCTTCCAGTCTGTTTTTCTCCATTTTTGAAGCCTCCTGTCACTAAACTATGTTTTAGGACACTATAAAAGTTTTTTAGTATGCTTATATTATAACCGATAACATACAACTTCGTCAATCAATAAGTTTAACATGAATGATATGTCAATAGACTAAGGCCTATTGACACAGTAAAAAAATGTTTCACATAAGTGCTATATCGACTTTTGAAACGTTGCAAAAAAATTGACACCCTATTGGGAAATAGAGCCAGTGCAGTATTCGCTACACTGGCTTTCTCGTTATAGTTTGCTCTCATATTCTCTGACCCTGCGATAGAATGTGTTTTTATTTAATTTCATACTTACGGAACTCAACAGCAGTAATCCTTCCTGATTTCCATTGCTCATACAGCTGAGCGAAGTTTTCCCAATCTACTGAGATAGGCTGCCTGCCTTTATACTTACCTTGTGACTTGGCTATAGCAATACCCTCGCGCTGACGCTGTAAGGTCTGTTCACGTTCGAGCTCGGAGAGCGCTACGAATATTGAAAGTACGAACCGTCCCTGTGGAGTGTTGGTGTCTATATTCTCCTTGCTGCTGATAAGGGTAACGCCTTTCCTTTGAAGCACATCTATTATATTGAGCAGGTCACGAGTCGAACGTCCGAGTCTGCTGATACTCTCAATGTACAGTGTATCACCATCCCGGACATATTCCAGCATAGCCTTCAGTTCCGGGCGATTGGCATTCAAGGTTTTTAGTCGCGGCTGACATTGCTTTTTTTCAAATAATCTGATATAATAACTATGCATTAATATTAAAAGGGAGCGATAATATGGCGATTTGGAATCCGTGGCACGGCTGCCACAAAAAAAGTGCTGGCTGTGTGAATTGCTATGTTTACCGTCGTGATGAAAGTATCGGCAAGGACGCTTCCGTTGTTGCAAAGACGGGGGATTACGATCTGCCGCTGAAAAAGAATCGACAGGGACAGTACAAGCTGGCCGCTGAGGACGGTATTGTATTCGCCTGTATGACGTCGGACTTCTTTCTTGAAGACGCCGATGAATGGCGGCAGGGCTGCTGGGATATGATACGTCGGCGTCAGGACCTGCACTTTCATATTATCACAAAGAGAATAGACCGCTTTGCTCAGTGCATACCGTCCGACTGGGGAGACGGTTGGGATAATGTGACATTATGCTGCACCTGTGAAAATCAGGACAGAACTGACTACAGGCTGCCAATATTTCTTAGTCTTCCCATAAAGCACCGCGAAGTCATCTGCGAGCCCATGCTGGGGGAGATAAATATGGAAAAGTACCTTGCTACAGGACTTATAGAGCACGTCAGCTGCGGCGGTGAATCAGGGGAGAACGCTCGTCCATGTGATCTCAGGTGGATACAGGAGGTCCGCCGTGAATGTATCCGCTGTGCAGTGCCGTTCACGTTCAGACAGACGGGAGCTGTATTTATTAAGGACGGAAAGACCTATCATTTAGAAAGAAAGCTCCACATATCGCAGGCGAAAAAGTCGGGCTACAGCTATATTCCGAATATGGGCATGGCAGACGTGATAAAATACAAGCTTCCTGACAGGGGAGCACTTTTTGCAAGGCTCGGCAGGTCAGATTTCAGAAGCAGATTCCATCTATCAGCAAAGGATAAAGCATATGTGACTGAAAAGGGAATTGATACCATACGAAGTCACGCACGGGATTTCGTGGAAAAGCGGCTGTCGGCGGAGAACCCCGAAAATGACGGCAAGCAGACTCCCATGAAAGGTCACCCTGTATTCATAGCGCAGCACGCAGCTGCCTGCTGCTGTAGGAGCTGCCTTGAAAAGTGGCATAATATCCCGTCGGGAAAGGTGCTGACAGAAGGGGAGCGCTCCTATATAGTAGATGTCCTTATGGAATGGATAGAAAGGGAAATGCATACCTGATTGAATAAAACATATATAATAAAAAAGAGGACGGCATAAGCCGTCCTTTTATTAGCCTTGTATTACAGCCTTTCTGAGTTCTACCATGTCGAATATATCAGCTGTGCCGTCAATGTTCAAATCAGCCTGCACGGCTTGTTCCTGTGACATTATCTCCTTGCCGAGGATATGCTTTTGCAGTATAACAAGGTCTGCAACGTTTATAGAGCCGTCCTTATTGATATCGCCCAGACTATAGCTTACAGGCGGTTCGACAGTATTTTTGCCCACAGCCATAACGATATAATTAACGCACTTATATGTCTGTCCATTGCTGCCGAGGGATATCTTATCGCCTGCCTTTACGTCCTTTTTGTACATCATAAAGCTAACGTCGTTATCAGACGTGCAAAGCGTTCTCATCAGCGTATAATCGCTGAGCCAGTCGGGAACATTCTCCACACGGCTGTCCAGTCCCACATACAGGGACATATCGCTGCCTGCCTCAAATGTTGCCGCTTCGCCTGTTGTGCCCTTTGCGTCACATGAGGTGAGAAGCTGCTCTGCGCCTTCGAGCTGGAGCTCTGAGAATTTGAAAGTCCTGTCACCGAATACAGGTGAGCCTACAGCCGCAGTTGATATCTGCCAGAAATCAGGATTTGCATGTGCAGTGACCTGAACGTTTTTGAAGAGCTTGCCGCTGAGGGGAACAGCGTCCCTGCCGAATACGAAGCTGTCCAGATTTACAAGGTAGCCGTCGCCGCCCGTAAACTTTATATACAGGTCGTGAGTTCCTGTCAGCTTTGATATGCCTGCTTCTATCTCCTCAAATGTATCGAGGCTGCCGTTGCCTGCATAATTTATTTTTGCCGCAGGAGAGCCGCTCATGCTGTCGAGATACAGCTCCATAACCGTTGGATTTCCTGCAATCTTAGCACTGAAGCTCTGAGCGCCGCTGCCAAAGTTTATTTTTTCGTACTTTACCCAGCTTCCGTTTTGGATATGGTCTATAACGCCGAAGCCTGTTCCCTCCGTAGTCTCTATACCGTTCTGATCGCTGAAATGCTCTGCTTCGATAGTCTCAAAGGCGGAAAATGTAGTTACAGGAGTGAAATTTCCGCCTGTAGGGGAGAGCTTCACAACGCCCTGTGGGAATGAATCCACGGTAAGGTCGTTTATGTAGTACTCGATGTTCATGTAGCCCTGACCGCAGTAGTCTCCTGCGTAGTCATCGGGATCGTTGGGATCAAGACCTCGTGCAAGCTCCCAGCTGTCGTCCATGCCGTCGTTGTCAGCGTCGGTTATCTCCTTTTTTGTAACGGGGGAGGGATAGCTGTAGGTCACGCCGCACTTGATATTGTACTTGCTGAGGTTGGCTTCTGAGCCGTCAAATGCCGCAGTACCGCTGCACTGTCCCGTGCCGTTCTTTGTATCGCTTGCGCACTGCTTGTCGATAGCTGTACGCTTATCGGGAGAGATACCGTTGCCTGCGAAGCTGATTACATGGTCGTAGGCAGCCGCCGCACTCTCGGCAGTATTTGCAGTGGATACATTTTCGCCGTTGATATTGATAGGGAAGGAAGTTACGCTGTACAGGTTGTTCTTGGATATTCCGATACCGTCCTTGACTGTTACTCCCGACCAGTTATCACCTGTAACGCTGTGGAATGAGCCGTCCTTGTTGATAAGGCGGTTTCCTGCGCAGTATACCTTGAAATTCTCGGGCTTGGTAGTGCTGTCCACATACATATAGTGATAGCCGCCTGTGGTGGAGTTGCCTGCTTTCAGGGTATTATTGACGTAATTCAGGTGTCCTATGGTGCCGTATGCGGTCTGATAGCCCCAGTCGTAGATGATATTGTTGGTGAAGTCAGCCGTGTACTGGTCAGGCACTTTGCCGCGGAAGTTTCTGGAAACGTTGTGGATAATGAGGTTATGGTCAAAGGTCAGGTCGCCCTTGCCCATCATTATTCCGAAGCCGTGGAGTCCCTTTTTGTGACCGCCCCATGAGTCCGCAGGACCTATGACGGAGTACTGCACGGTATAGTTGGTGTTATTGGAGTAAAGTCCCCATTGCTCGTCCGTTGTCCAGCCCATAGAGCAGTGGTCGATTATAGAGTTTGAGCCCTTTGCGCCGCCCCATGCGTCGTTTCCCGAGTCCGTGGAAGCATATGGACCTGGACGGGAACTGATGTAACGGCAGATGATATTATCTCCCGACATACCCATTTTATAGTTTTTCAGCGTGATGCCCGAGCCTCCCGGAGCAGTCTGACCTGCAACGGTGACATTGCCTGAGCAAAGGATATTGCCCTTTAATTCGATAGTTCCGCTGACGTCAAAAACGACGATTCGTCCCGATTTGCTTACGGCGTCGCGGAATGAGCCCTCGCCGCTGTCATTAAGGTTTGTAACGTGGTAGACCTCGCCGCCGCGTCCGCCTGTAGCGTATTTGCCGCCGCCTACAGCTCCGGGGAATGCGAGGATACTGCCTGCGGCAGAAGCCGTCACAGCAGGACTGCCTATGGGAGCAATGCCCGAAGCTCCCGAGAAAACGGTGAGAATGCTGACGGCAAGAGCCGCCGCTTTTTTGAATTGTCTGTTCATTTTAATATCCTCCCGAAAAAAGCCGATATTCTCTATATTAACATTATACATGATATTTCAAGCAATTTCAATGAAATATAGTACTTTTTAACTGCTTTTCGTGGAATATTACACCTTGTGTTCTCATTTGCATACTTGCTCTATAATAAAAACCGTGTTTTTTATAAAAACACGGTTTGTGGCTTTATTATTTTTCTTCGATAAATATTCCTGTCAGCTTCGACACGTTGAATCGGCTGGTGAACAGCTCGCATTTGCAGAGAAATTCGTAGAATATGTGTCTGCCCTGTCCTGAAAGAGATTCATAATTGCCCTGACCTTTCGCAAGTATCACGTCGGAATGGTCAAGTACATTTTTCGCTTCATCGGGCAGCATTTCGTATATTGTTCCTGCAACAGCTTCACCGTTGGAGATTATCTCGGCTTCCGCATCAAGTCCCACATATTTTGCGTCCTCAGCGGTTGCGTCATTGAGAACATTGTCGCCGCGCACCATAGCTCTGACTGTCAGATGAGGAAATCTCAGTTTAAGCTGTTCAAGCATGAGCTTGTCGAGAACTATTTCTCCGCAGTTGTCACATATCAGCAGAAATGTCTTTGCATCGGTACATTCGCGGAGAAATGATTCGTAGGTTTTTCTGTCATCTTCGCGCATTTCTGTATTGCTGAACAGTGAGAGAAATTCATCGCGGTCTACGCTGTTCATAGCTCCGAAGTCTATGTAATTGCCTGCCCGTGACATCATCATCGCCTTTGCCAGCGGTTCTTCCGCGGAGTTTATCTCATGCCGCAGACTATCCTCCATAGCAAGGACAAGGTCGTTGTACTGTTTCTTGATAACACTGTAATCTGCGCCCTTACCGAAGTACCTGACGTGTACCTTATTGAAAAGGTATACCATGTATGGACTGGTATCAGTTTCTTTTCGGTTGTCAAGGAGCGCTTTTATCTCGGCAAGGTATTCGGTATTATCAGTCTTGTTTTTCTGACGTTTATACAAGCATTCAGCGCAGCTCTGTGATATTCGCATATTTTTCTCCTTAATTCTTTCAGATAATAATATTATATCAGATCAACACCGTCAGGTCAACCAGTGACACAGAAAAGCAGGAAGCCCGAAAGTGATCCGTGAGGACCTCTTTCGGGCTGTATTTAAAGTGTGATACCTGAAACGCTTGTTAATTAACCTTTGATAGTGCTGCGGATTACCTCGAAGCGCTTGAGCAGGAAGTCGATAACGGAAACGCTGTTGTTACCGAACATTCCGCCGCCTCCGCCGCCGCCGTTCCAGTTGAAACCGCCGCCGAAGCCGCCTTCAAATGCCCAGCTCTGCTCGAATTCTGCTGAACCTTCCGCTGCGTCGGGCTCATCAGAGTTGAACTGGAAGTTCCACTGATTATTGCCCTGCTGTCCGCCCCAAGGATTCTGCTGTCCCTGCTGAGGATTCTGCTGCTGTCCGCCCCAAGGATTCTGCTGTCCCTGCTGAGGATTCTGCTGCTGTCCGCCCCAAGGATTCTGCTGACCGCCGCCTACCTGAAGTCCGTTGGCACTCTTGGTAGTTGATGTTACGAACTGGTCTACAGAGAATGCAAATCTTGGATCAGCTTCAACGTGCGGACGTATCAGCTGAGAATAGTTTGCAACGTACTGCTCGATATCCTTGTAGTAATTCATGATCTCGTTTACGTATCCTACGTACAGAGTGTAATACTCAGGGATCTGGAGAAGCTTTGCAAAAGGACGGTTGTCAACTGTTGCATTGTAAAGGCTTGTGTTGATATCTGAGTTTACAGAGCTTGCACCGTCCATGAATATGCCGAGGCAGAGGTTGTAGTCCCAGCCTACGAAATAGTGCTTGCCGCCTGTGTACATGAGGTAGTAGTTGTGTGCCAGTGAGCCGTTATAGCTGTCGTAGTTGCACATTACGGAGTTTACAGCGAATCCCTTGAGGAAGCTGGGAACGTCAATGATGTCCTCGATGAACTTGTAGTTTGAGGTGCTCATCTTGTTGATTGCTGATTTGAGCTCTTCAAGGTGCTGGAGCTGCTCGTCGTTTCCGAACTTGAGGTCGAGGTTGCTTACAGGCATATTATTGGTGAAGGTACTGTAGCTGTCGCCTCCGCCCATGCCGCCCCACATACCACCGCCGCCTGCCTGATTGCTTCTTTCGGTAGCCTTGTAGAGGTTGGAGTCGTCGTCGATAGCATAGCGCTCAGCCAGTGTAGTGCCGGGCTGCTCAAGAGCATAGTAGAAGCTGTAGAGCTTGCCGTTTACGTACATATCCGAGTAGCTGCTCTTAGGAGCTACACCGTCTATGGTGTACATTGCATCGTAGCAGATAAGGTCTCTCATGCATGAAGCGTCTGAATAGAAGTTGTTCATGCAGAATTCTGTAAGACCGTGGTAGTTGTTGAGCTTTTCGTATTTATCAAGCTTGAAGCGGAAGCTGTACTTGCCGTTGTTTACCATCATACGTGAGCTGTTGCCCTTGGTTCTGATACCAACGTTCTTGATCTCTTCGCCGTCGATAACGAGGTCGCATGGGTACCATTCTTCCTTCTGAGCGACATTCATAAATGCGTTCCAGTCACTTTCGGACATCTTTACATCGATTTTGTGGACCTTGCCCAGATCGAAGAAGCTGCCGTAGAGCTGTTCTTCATTTTCCATATCGTTGTTTACGTCCTTGTATGCAGCAGGCTTGCCGCCCTTGAAGGTGCTGCCTGCGCTGTGCCTCTGCTTGATGCCGCCTGCGAAGAGCTTATACTCGCCGCTGCCGATCTCAGGAGAAGAAACTATAGCGTACTTGTACTTCTTTGAGGTATTCTGGTCGAAGAGCACCTTGTTTGAAGAATCGGTAAGAGTGATAGGATTGTTCTTGGTCCACTCCTTAGCGAAGTCTATCACAAGAGTATTCTGCTCAGTAGATGTAAGGTTCTCGCACTGATTATCTGTTGCTGTAGCGAGGAGATCGCCGCCTGTGACAGCAACTGTGCCTGCGCTTGTAAGACCTCTGTCGCCGAATGCAGCTATCTTGCCGCCTGAGATATTGAGAGCAGTTTCTGCCTGTATAGCGTCATTGCCGCACTTGATATTTATTTCGCCGCCTTCGATGTCAACATTGCCCTTAGATGATTTGATACCGTCGCCTTCTGAATTGATATTGAGCTGACCGCCCTTTACGAGAACTGAAGACTTGCCCTTTACAGCGTCGTTAGCCTCGGTCTCGTTGAGTGTGTCGATGTTTGTGATACCGCCTGTGAACTTGATGTCGTTGTTGCAGACAACAGCAGGCTGAACGTTTGCGGTGATATTGAGGATACCTGTACCTGCGTCGCCGCCCTTGATAGTGAGATCGTCCTTAGCTTCGATAACAGCGTTTGTCTGATCGTCGCCGCCGTAAGGTGAAGTACCGTCGGAAACTGTATTCTCTGTGCCGTCAGCAAGAGTGATAGATGTCTTGTCTGCGTTCTTGATAAGAACAGCAGGAGCGTTCTTGCCTGTGATGTTCACGCCGTTGAATACAAGCTTTACTGTATCGGGATCAGCCTTGTCGTCGGGAACTTCAACGTATATCTGTCCGTCATTGAGAGTACCGTCGATAGTGTAATTACCTGAATGTGAGATAGTTACCTTAGAGCCGTTAGCCTCGGCGTACTTGCCCTCTACCTGTATAGAAGAGCCCTTGAGGTGTATCTTTGTATCTACGTCCTCCTTGGGGAGAGTTGTAACTGTCTCCTTTGGAGCTGTTGTAGTTACTGTAGTAGTTGTCTGGGCTTCGGTAACAGTGGTAGTTGTGGTGCTGCTCTGTACATTGCTGCTGTAGCTCTCGGGAAGCTCGCTTATCATGCCGAGAAGATAGCGCTGTACGGAGAGAGCGTCGTTTGAGGTAAGACCGTTGCCGCGCTCTGAAACGTCGGCTAATTCTGCACCCTCAGCGGTGAGGTGCTTTTCGTTTGTGCCTGTAGTGCCGTACTTTGAAGGATTAGCCAGAGACTGCATTATGAGCACGCAGTCGGACATATCCACAGTGCCGTCAAGATTGGCGTCGCCGTACAGCTTGTCAGCTGCCGAGCCGCTGAGCGTTACCGCCGCAGCCGAGCCGACGATACAGGCAGAAAGTATGCCTGCAATTAAGCTTTTCTTCTTCATTTTAATTCCTCCTAAAAAAATATCTTGAAGTCGGTATTAATTCGTCGTTAATATATGATTACATAATAATGAATAAATCTTAAAATAATCTTAAACTTACCTTAAAAGAGCTGTTTTTTACAGCATTATGTTCAGAAAAAACGTAAAAAGGTGTATTTGCTCTATACAATATAGCTGTTGATTAAAAATATAAGCGCAGCAGATCAAGCTGCTGCGCAGATTTAGTAATAATTATTTAAGTAAAATCGAATAACTCGGGGTGGGCATTGAGCAGAAGCTCCGCCGCTTTATGCGCCTGTTCGGACATAGCTTCTATGGAGAAGATGTAAATGTCACTTGGTCCCATGAAGACCTTGATAACTTTGGTGTCCATCATCTTGTATTCGCCGTTCTGAGTCCTGTATTGGAAGGGCAGCTGGAAGTACCTGTGATTGATCTTGTTCATGCGCTCGCGGATAGTAGAGGGCTCCATGAACTGCAGGAATCTCTACCTGTCGCATTCTGCCACCTCGTTTTCGGCAAAGCGTCTGATAGCTTCGTCAAGCGGGAGCTGGGTGTATTCCTCACTGAAGCCGAACTTTGAATACAGTCTTGTAATAACGGTGTTTTTCGCGGGATCCATGACAGAGATATGGTCATAGGTGTCTATGAGCATTCTGCTGTATTTTTCAAAGAGGTCGTTTGTGGACTTGTCCACATCGCCGCCGTAGGTCTGTATGCTTGCGGCGAGCATGGCTTTGCCGTCGGTCTCGGCGATACATTTAGTATAGTACGTAAAGTACACGCCGTTGATGAGGTGATCCTCCTTGACTAACTCGCCTGTCTTGATAGAGAAGTCCACCTGCTCGATCATATCGGGGTAGTAGCCTCTGTCCATTTCGTTGATAGTTTTTATGAGTTCGTCCACGGAGCTGAAGCCTATACGCTGCAAGCCCTTCTCGTAAGCCTCATTCTTATAAAGAAGCTCGACCTGTTCGCCGCGCTGCTCGATAAGTGCGAGTGCTGTGGAATTTTCGCGGATAAATCCGTAATCGCCGCTCTCGATCTGCTCGTTGGTGAGATCATTCAGTGGATCGGGGCTCAGGAAGTTTATCTGACCTACTGCGTTCCAGTAGTGATTCTCCGCAGGATCCTCGACGCCGAGCTTTGATTCGGATAGATACTTTATGTAAAGGTCGCCGTCCATAGGCTTTGAGTAGTAGAAGCCCTGCAGCATTTCGCAGCCGATATTTCGGAGGAAAGTCATCTGCTCCTTTGTCTCGACGCCCTCGGCGAGAGTGTGCATTCCTATTGCCTTAGCCATATTCATGACCGAAGCCAGTATCTTCTTTGAGCGTATACCGATATCGCTGAGGAATCGCATATCTATTTTCAGAACATCGAAGCTGTAGTCCTTGAGCACGTTAAGCGAGGAGTAGCCGCTGCCGAAGTCGTCCATGAAGATAGCGAAGCCCGCGTCGTGGAAACTGTCAAAGATACGGCGGAAATACGCGGTATTATCAAGCATTACGCTCTCGGTTATCTCGATGTGTATAGCCGTGGACGGCACATCGTGCTTTGCGAGAGTCTTTGAAATGGCGTCCAGCATATCTATTTCGTCAAAGTCGAGACGGGACAGATTAATGGAGAACGGGTGCAGAGGAAGTCCGCGGTTTCTCATTTCATTATATGTAATGCAGATATTGTCGAGAATAGCCAGATCCAGCTTATGGATAAGGTGGTATTTCTCCAGTACATTAATAAAAAGGAAAGGGGAGAGGAGTCCCACAACGGGATCCTGCCAGCGTGCGAGAGCCTCGACGCTGCATATCCTTTCGGTAAGGGTACGTATAACGGGCTGATAATAAGCCTTTACGTAGCCTTTATCCAGTGCGGATTCAAAGTTGTTTACAATATATTGTTCGTCGATATGCTGCATAACCATTCTCCTTTGCTATGAGATGACGAAATATAGCAAAACGTATTTCGATAACTTATTATAACATATGATACAGAAAAAATCAATATTTTAGACAAAATTTATGAATTATTCATTTTTGGACGACGTCACATTATATATGTAGGGGCGAACATTGTTCGCCCGTGAAAAACATAAATATGCGGTTGCATTTGGAAAATACAGGTGTATTTGTGAAACGGGCACACACTGTGCGCCCCTACAATTGGGACATTAAAATCATGATAAAATACGAAGCGTATAGAAAAATCGAATTAATACAAAAATATGGCAATTACTGTTTGTGAAAGGAAATATTCGTTTATACAAGATGTAATTGCTGCGTTAGATAAAAGGTGCAGAAAAACTACTTTTCATTGTGAAATTTGCTGAATTATATGGAAAATTATGAATTTTTCAAAAAAACCGTTGACAAATAGTAGAAATTAAGCTATAATATGATTGTAAACAAAAAGTATAACGCACGAGGCAAAATTAAAGAGGCAAAAGGCAGCCGAGCCTATTCTCGGTAATCTATTATGAAAGGAAAATGACCTATGATGAAAACTAATGCTAAAAGAAAGAACAGCGCAGTTAAGAAGCTTATACCGGCTGCTGGAATGCTCGCTTTATCAGCTTCGATGCTCGCAACATCCACCTACGCGTGGTTTACCATGAACAAGTCCGTTACCATTACAGGTATGGAAATGAAGACAGTAGTTGACAATAACCTTCTTGTTGATAACGCAGCTCCTACACATGGAGGTAGCTGGTTAGCAGGTAACTATGCAACTAATGATACTACTTTTGAGAACAGCAAGACACAGACTATTAATACAGCAAATGTTGTTGTTCCAATGTCTTCTGTAGATGGAAAAAATTTCTTCTACACATTGAAAGATAATGTTGCTGGTAACGGTGATGCTTTATCCGATACTTATACTAAATATACGGATGATACAGCGTTAAAGACAGATTATGCATCGGCTGATACAGGTTATTTAGATTATCATTTTGTTCTTAAGGCAACTAATACCACAAATGCTGCTGCTAAACTTATAATGAATGATTTGACTTTAACTTACAGCGGTACTACTGATACAAATAAGGCTTTCAGAGTTGCTGTCTTTGCTGAAAAGTTTGCGACAGCAACAGTTGATGGCGCGAAGACTCTTCCTAATGTTAACACTATGGAGTTAGCAAATATTGATTATAAGAAGATATTTGCCCCCACAGGAGCAGCTAATTTTACATCTGGTGAAGCAGTTAACGCAACTAATGGTACTGCTTCAGTAACATATGCTTCTGCTGCAACTGATGGTGAAGTGGCAACAGTAGCTGCAAATGCTACAGAGTATTATGAAGTAATAGTACGTATGTGGATTGAGGGAGAAGATCAGACTTGTAAGGTTGAAATGTTCAAAGGCTTAGCAAGTGGAAGCTGGGCACTTAGCACTGGTTTTACTCTTGATCAAACTCAGACAGGAGTTTCTTCTCTTACAATGGCAACAACTCCAACTAATCCTTGACCGTAAGGGTATAAATTAACTTTACAGGTACACATAAATCATAAAAATCCCTCTCTATAAATCTTCCTCCAAAATTAGTTTGAAAGCCTAAATAATGATCTATGAACTCAAAATGGCGATGGCATGAGAGATTCATGATAATCCCTAAAAATAGCTTCTCATAATAATTCCTCCATAAAGGGTTTTAAAGACCTATCCGATATGCTTAAAACCGTCGGTGGATCGGCGGCTATGAATAAGATTTTAAGTCATCATAGGTTCCTAAAGCCTCTATAACATAACACCCCCCTCGCGTAATGTGAGGGGGCTCTGTTTTGCAGGGATATGTTTTTCTATATGCCGCCGAAATTTTATTGTTAGTATATATGAGAGGGAATATACGATATGTATTTATTTTGAGGCTAAAGTTAAGATTATTTGCACAAACATTACAAAACGTAAAGGCGGTTATTGTCGATTATGTCCATTGAAAATGATATATGAAAATGATATAATAAAGTTAGGATACTATGCGCTAACAGGCTAACTATGCCCTTTAGCAGCTTCTTTTAAAGGTGGTGATCACGGTGAGTGCTAAGGCTTTTGATGCTCTTTCTAAGTCCTCAGATGTCAGCTCGGTACCTCAGACTGCACAAAGTCAGGTAAACCAAGATGATGAGGACAGAAAAAAACTTTTAGCCATTCGTAAAAAAAATCTCATTCGCTTCGGCTCCCTCGCCGTGCTCGCGTTCGTCGTCTGGATGTTTGCTACTATCGCGTGGTTTTCAAGCAATAAGGACGTCGGCGGCTCTGGAATGGGGGTAAAGATTGGGCAGGCCCCGTATATACTTGCATCAACAGGTGGCAACTCAGGTGCAGTAGGGTATAAAAAGAATGAAAATTCATACACTTCAACAGCAATAAACGATATGGTTGGTGCCATTGGTGCAGGAACAGGAGGAACATACTCTTACAATAATACGACATATTATACTGCGGGTTCAGCAGATACAATTATCTGGAATCTCACAAGCACCTACGATCCCACAGAAGAAGGAGCACATCCGGATTCCAGCGGCTCTTTTACATTTTATATAATTCCGAATGTTGATACGGGCTTTACAGCAAATATCACTCTGCATATTGATGGATATACAGCCACTGTAAATAAAAACAGTGAGAAAGAGAATACGCCCCTTGAAGAATATAATGGAACATTTCAGGTCGATGATCTTGAATTGATCGAAGAAGGTGATGATGAGTATAGTGCAGTGGAGTATCTGAATCGTCGAATGCTGTTCTTTGGCGGCGGTACAAAGGATAATTACACTGATTTCTACAATAATAAGACAATCACGCTTTCTTATACAGATCAGGATGTTACTAAAGGGCAGCCTATTCCTGTTACAGTTCAGTGGATATGGCCGAAGACTTTTGCACAGATGGCTTGTATTGCCGATTCAGGTAATATTACAAGTAATTCCACAGCCATTTCAGCGATCCGAAGCTATATTATTGCCGAACCGGACAAGCTGCTGAGTACCACAAAAATCAGTAGAAGTGAGGCTCTTGACAAGATGGTTGAAAATGGAACATTCGATTCTACCAAGGCGAATACCAACATTATAGCACTGAGTGAAGGATACAATGTGGCTGATAATACAGTCGGTAAGGATGTCCAATATTTTCTGCTTTCTATCACAGCTGAGTAAATAATTAATCATTGCATGAAAGGGGGATGATGATATGCGTGTCCTGAAAGCGATTAAAGATATGCCAAAAGGAAGAAAAATTCAGGTTATAACGGCTATGGCGCTGACACTGAGTATCATGATAGTCACCCCAACATATTCATGGTTTAGAAGACAGCAGAAAATGGCGAGATACGAGAAAGTAAGTTCTCCGAATACTTTGTACATAACTGCTGCAAGCAGAGAAGACGTTCGGAGTTTTCAGATTGCCGGTGTGGATGTCAGTGATTCTGCTTACTGGCTGAATAATGATAAGAGTCTGGCAGGAAGAAAAACATATCAGGATTATGTTTTTGCTGTTGCTGGTGATTATGTTGTTAGTTATACTCTGCAGCTTGCTCATACCACAAATAATAATTACAAATATGAGATATTTGAAGCTGAAGTTATGGCTGGACCTGCAGCGAATACTGTGCTTGACAGGGACTACATTGTTTATGACATTACTGGTGATTTTGATCCTGAAACACTGGAAGAAATTACCGCAAACCCGGTATATACTGCAAAAGCAGCTCCTAATGCAGATAAAAAGCTGTACTACAAAATTAGAAAGGATAACAGCAATCCTGCAAAAAATATTTCGCTAAACGCAACCAATTATACTAATGCAACAAACGTGTCACCATCATCATACACAATCACAGGGCAGAATGATCCAGTCACCTATAACGGACATTATTTGAATTATCAATCAAACTTCTCAGCCAATGGCTCCAGACACAATGACACATATGGCTCAGGCAATACCAATTCTAATGTCGAGACTCATGCCGAACCGCTTTACTGGCAGGCTACCGGCATACCCGGCGGCGATCCGACATCAGGAGATCCGTTCTATCATGAATATATCCTTCGTATTTCATGGGATACAATAGGATTAAATAAGGCAACAACAGATTACAAGGATACTGACATAATCTATATCACAGCAAAGGCAGAGTGATTGTTTAATATACTATTATATGAAAGGAGATGCACAGATGAATAAGACAGAACATAAAGAAAAAACTAGGCTGTTCTGGAAAAAATACTGGGCTGTCATTTGGCTTTTTACAGCGATAGTCTGTGCGATATCCTTGATTGCTTATGCCGAATTTGACACAAACAAAAACAAAGTTAAAAGAGTTGCTGCAAATGTTAGCAGTGGTGGACAGATGTTTTCTTCGGATTATCTGGATAAAACTACAACGGTGCAGAGAATACCTTTCTCTGCAGGAACAAATGGCTATTGCCCTATAACTGTCAAAATATGGAATTACAGCAAATCGAACCCTTCAAAAGCATATCAAGGTGATCTCCCTTATACTTGGAACGCAACCCTTGTAAAAAGAGTAGTGATATCCGGCACAAATGGGAATCCCGACACAATTGAATATCAGCCAATTTCTCAGGAAGATTTAGGTAGCCTTGTTATTAAATTTGGAGATGCGAGTTTTACTTGGAATGTTGAAGAATCTGCTTATACTATGAGTGGCAGTCGAACTTTCACAGCTACATCTGGTGATTATGTCCCGAATGAGCATGAATACACAATCAGCTTTCCTGAATCAATGCTGAGTAGCGGTGATAACATTTATGTAAAGTTAGAAGCTGTACCTATAAATGGTGATATCAGCCTGTCTGCTATCAGCGGCGTTTTTGGAATACAGACTGGCGGTACTTCGCTTACACAAGGGTGGACAGGATACTTTAGCGACAATAAGACCTATGCTGATTATGATGCATTCAATTATGTATTCACCGGAAACGGTTCGGCAACTTTTACTTTTCAATGGTGTACGAATTATTTGGAAGTAAGTCAGATAAGTCTGGATGCTTATGGCTTAACTGCAACTTCAAGCAATATTACAATAAATGGGGTTCAAGGTACATGGAAAACAGTTACGATTAATGCAAATGCGAATACAGGGGTTAATCGTTATGATTTTCAGCTTTACATGACTGCTGATCCGACTAAAGATTATAAAGCACAAAATAAAACTTTTTGGGAAACGGTTGAAAGCTATGTGAATAATAGTCTTCCAAAGCAATAATCAATAAAGCTGATAAAAACAATATGTTGGTTTATAAAATGTATATTATAGTTTATATCTCTCGAAGTGAGGAGGGTAAGGCATGAAAGGAATTAAGAATACAAAAGCAAGAAGAAATAAAGTTCTAAAATCAGCAATGAAAAGGACGCTTAGCGCTTTTATTGCTTTTACCTTCGTCTTCAATCTCTTCCCTTCAGCCGAAGTTGGTTACCTTTTAAGAAAAGGTTTTGAGTTGACGGCATTGGCAGCTAACAAAGATACTGTTCCGGAGGGAACTGTATACTCGGATGAACAGGCTCGTGTTACAGGATATTATGATTCTGATGAAGGATATTATTTGTTAAGCAGTGTTAATGAGGTTTTGGATTATTCAAGAGCGTATTATTCATTTTCTGCTCAGCACCAAAATGATGTGATCTGTATTAATTTTGGCGAAGGTGACTCGACTTCCGCAATCAACAATTTCCTAGCAATCGGAACTGATAGTCGCCCGTTCAATGGTACAATTATGCTAGTAACAAATTCTATTAACACGTTAAATATACCGGAAGCCTTTTTTGATTATATTTATGATTCGGCCACAATCATTAGTGAAACGACTGATCAGCCTTCACCACTTATTCTGACCAGAACAATGGATGCAAGTGGTGAACCGGTTCTTGCACGTCATGTAAGGCATAACAATATTGGCGAACCAAAAACTTGGCAGATTCAAATTGATTCCTATGATGAGGAGAATTACAGTGTTGGCGGATTTATCGGTGAAATGGAAGATGACGCACAAGTCATTCTTGACATTATTGATAACACGTCCTGTGATACTTACGGAACGAGCGATATCGGCTATGTTTGCGGCAAAATGGGCGAAGGCAGTTCATTGACCGTCAACTCAATCAAATCGAGTACAGGCAATGGCAGTGAAAAAGAGATTTTAGATGCTACAAACACAAATTATTCTGTTTCTACAATTAACGGAAATGCCGGTGGTGTTGTTGGCAGCATGGAAGAAAACGCAGAACTGATTATGAACTGTTCGGCTTCTAATCCAAGTGCTTCTGTTACTGCGGCAGGCGAAGGAAAGTATGCTGGTGGTATTGTAGGATATAACGACGGCGGCTCTATAGTGCCTGGCAATAACAATAATGCAGCTGTTTTTTCTTCATTAAACAAGTATCGAATTCTGAATACTCTGTCTGGCACTGCAGGCAGCGGCGGCGTATTTGGTTATTACAGACCTGCATTTGAATCAAAAAAATCTGCATTTGACATTTCCTGGCTTCAGATTGGAACAACATTATCAAGAATGGATGCAAACGGAACCGGCTCTGTAGGCGGTCTGTTTGGCGTGCTTGTGAATGAAATAAAGACAACTGAAAATGAAACAACTACTTATTCGGCAGGATCGATTGCAATCAGTGACGGATCCAATAACTCTGCGGTAGTGTATCTTGACCACGGCGATTCAAACAGTGTAGCATATTACGGCGGACTGATCGGAAAGTATACTGCGTGTGATCTTGAAGGAGCACTTCAAGTAAAAGATGTTTCTGTTAATGTCAATATGACCGGCGGAAGCTATGATAATTATGGAGGCGCAATCGGTATCACTGAGGGCGGCAATGGTAATGACACATTAGATGCACTCTATGTGAGCTTTAATGACTATAATGTAACTGTTGCAGGTGGAAACGCTATATCAACTTCCGTGTATGGCGGTTTGGTCGCGCGTTCTGCCAATGCTTTTATTGATGCTAAGAATGTAACATGCAATTCCACGGGGAATTTCTACGGCGGCGGTGTGATTGGTCGCATGGATGACGGCGTTTTGCGCTTATCTGGCACGACCAATTTGACCGGCGGATATGCACTTATCTCTAATGCATCATACTATAATGAAGGTCAGATCGTTGGCGGCAGAGACAGTTCTCTTGTCTTTGCTGAAAAAGATTGGGTACTGAAGAGAAGTACAGCCTGCTCTGTGGATGACATCGGTTCATGGGGAGAGGTTCTGCGTTTTAATGAAATCTCTACAACTGAAAATGGTGGTATCATTACATCTACAGATGAACGGTATAGCTCGAATACGGTTCTCACCGTTGATGAAACAGCGCATACAGTGACGATCAGCGCACCTGCAACGCAGACAACGATCGGTTCAGTTGCTGATTATGCAATGCTCTCGCTTTGTTTCCAGCTTAAAGCAACTGACGGTTTGCCTGTATTATTTGATGATGCTTGGAGCTACGACTATAGCGATATCATCTCACAGGATATTACTTTAGGTGCAACATTCAGCCTTGCCGGAACGGGTTTGACAGGCTTGACAAGAGATAACGCTGAGACAGCCAGTGATACTGCTGCTCACTGTGTTTACAAGGGAAAATTCGATGGTGGAAACAACACATTAACGCTTGCAATCGGTGAGCCATACGGTCAGCGTGGCAATTCAGTTCTGACAGATCATACTGCTCAGGGTAATGGTAAAATATATCGCCATATCTATACAGGCCTTTGGGGCATAATTGATGGGACATATAACGATTCAAGCAATTACACCGTCAAGAATATTACGCTGTCCGGAACGGTAGATATCAATGCGCAGATTGGCAATTTCTATTGCGGTGGCTTTGCATCAAGGGCAATCAAGGATTTTACTGCTAATAATGTGAAAACACAGGCTGTAACTACGATAGGCGGCACAACAACGGGATTCAGAATGACGCATTCAGGAAGCAAGGTTCTTTACATGGGGGGGCTTGTGGGCGAAATGGGTACTGCTGCTAATACTATCGTGGTTAAAAACAGCGAGTTTTCAGGCACGATTACCGGAAACAACGGCGGCAATGCTAACGTCGATGAAAAGGGAACATCGTGTATCGGCGGTGTTATCGGCAAAATCAGCCATAATAAAGATGAATTACGAAATTGGTCATTTTCGTCAGTTACATTAAAGGGTACTGTTAGTAATACATTTTCCAAAAGCACACAGAGAATCGGCGGTTTGGTTGCTGAAATAAACGGATCCTATAATGCAAATACAAAGCATCGAACTCTCACATTGGATGATATTGAGGTTGATGGATTAAAAGTAAGTGGCGTAATCAATAGCGCTGGTTCTGCAGGCGGATTACTTGGATATTCGTGGCTGAAAACGGATGTTAATATAACAGATGTTACGGTTAAAAATACTGCAACTGTTGATATCGGCAGTGCAACAGGCAATGCTGCCGGTATCGTTTATCGTGCAACCGGTCACTGGACAGTGACAAATCTTGGTATTCAAAGCCTGAAAATGACAGCAACAAATGCGGCTTCAGTAGGCGCAATTGTGAACAAGGGATATTTCTATTCAGGCGACGGTAAAACATTTTATACTGCCGAAAATTGCAGTGCAATTTATCTGGAGCTTCCTGCAAGCTATACTTATAATTTAGTATTTACCGGTGAGTCAATAAATTCTTCTGCTATTTTTGACGAGCTATGTGCATATACCTGTCCAAGTGGCTCCGATATTTTGAAAAACGGTAATGGTATAATTTCCATTCATAGCGGATTGTATACAGATGGTTCAACAGCAAGCGGCAGTTATCATGCACAGACTTCCTACGGAGTCAAGCCGAATCCCAATGCAAGATATTATTATAATCTGGATACGGTAACCAATAATACAGCATCGAACTTGACAACACCCCAAATGAAGCTTATGAGCTGGGGCGTTAATAAATATGCCTGCACAAACCTAAAACAGTATTTTGCAGATCCCTTTAACGTTACAATTACGGATTTGACTTATGATATGTCTGGTTACAGCTGGTACCCTGTAGATCTGGATAGCAGTATCACTGTAAATGGAACATTTACATTTTACAATAAGGAATTTGAGGACAGCGAAAAAGTCAAATGTAATGCAGAGACAGCCTATGCATATAAGCGTACATCTCTGTATGATTCTACTAATAGCAGCAATACGCAGCATTATCTTATGCACAATGGCATGTTTCATGATGTGAACTCCTGCACGATGACAGTTGGTCATGTGGTTCTTTCCGGAGGTGTTGCAGGTTATGCAGTGTCTGCTGCAAACATATCTGCATATAGCGCGTCTGTTTGTGGCGCATTGGTGTGTGGGACTGTGTCCGGCTCATCTTCCAGTAATGTCGGAACGATCAAGATGGGAACTGCAAACAATGCCAGCATTAGTCTGGCAGGAATCAAGGTATACAATGTGAATGAGGCACATGATAATGCTTTGCGCGTTTCTGAATATGCGCCGTTGCTGATCAATAAGCTTGGCAGCCATTCCACTTTGAATCTGAGAGGAATAAGCACTACTACTGATTATAATTATGATAGTAATAATGACAGTGTAAATGACAGTTCATATATTTCTGCAACAAGCTTGATAGGTGATGCAGGTAATTCTTCTGCACTTGATGTCAATATAGATTTTAAGCTTGTGACATTAGATGGCAGAAACGCAACAGGAAAGACAGATAATGATTTGAGCGATACTTCTAAGGGTAATTTTCTTGCCATGTACCACACTTACAATTCTATCTTTTCAAAAGCTACTTTGCTCAACTCGTTCTCTTTTGATTCAGGCTCGTCTGGTAGATACAATTTCACCTGGAACCAGGACTGGGATGCTAACGATGATAATACTGCCGATTCTTCTCATGATGGTAATGTAACCTATGGTAAGGAACTTGGCTATGACAGTGGTCATTATCCCAAGACAGGAGCGACCTCAACTCATTACTTCAATACGCAGTATCCTGATGAAGAATTTATGTATTCTGGCGAGGGTACAAGATATTCTAATCCAATAACTGCATCAGACACAACACATAGTTACTGGGGAAGCGCCCAGGAAACAAATCTGTTTGTTAAGAACTTCCTGCCTTATGTGGCAGAAAAGTATAATGCTGCGAATAAAAAATATCAGCTTCAGGTGAATCATGCATCTAAAGAAAAATCCGGATGCGGAACATATAATGATCCATATGTGATTTCATCAGGAAATGATATCGAAGATTTTTGTTATTGGATTAATAATGATGCTAAAGGAGCCAAAATTCTTATTCCGACATCTGATTTTTCGTATGATTCAACAGATGTATTAAAAATCACTTCGATTAACGGAACATGGTGTGATAACCAGAATTCGGATGTACTGTGTGAATATGATACTTCGGCTTCATGCTTCAAGTGTACTTTCAATTACAAAGAGTATAAATTAGATGAAAGTGTTCTACGTACCTATTTAGCCGGTGCATACTACAAAATAGCTGATGAAGCATTGGCAGCCGATTTGGTTATAGACGACACAGAAAAATTTACTGGATTCGGAAAACAGGATTCAGGAGTAAAACTGAATAATGTGGATGTTTATCCTTACCGTTTTCGCGGCGTATTTGACGGCAATAAAAAGACGATTGTTAATCAGACTTCTGCTCCGTTTATTTACTATAGCAACGGCAGCGTGGTCAAGGATTTGACAATCAGCGTTGAGCCGGCAAGTGCAATTACCATTGAAGGAAAACAAGCTAATTTCGAAGCTACAAACAATAACGGTGCTTATGGTGCGATTATGGCGCGTGTTATGGGCGGGGATAACATAATTGATAATGTATCTGTTGGTTATTCCTCCATGTCTACAAAGATCAATGTTAATGGTAAATTTGCTCAGCTTGCGCCTGTCGGCGGCTATGTCGGCGTAATTGTAAGCGGCGGCGTATATTTCCGCAACATGGGTACGGTAGCAGCTTCATATTTTGATTCCACAACCCCCACCGGATTGCAGAATAGTCAGCTTACCTCAAATGTAAAATCTCAAAACAGTAGTAACTACTCCCTGATAACCAATATGATTGACAGTAAAAACTGGTTGTATGTTAATCCTGTTGTGGGCAGAGTTATCAACGGCTTTGCCGTGACAGAATCTAATGCATATCGTCCATATGAAGACGGCACCAGAACATTCGGTGACGGCACCACTGAGACCGGTGGAGCAGTTACATTAAAGAATGGTACAAAGCATTATTCAATTGCTGATATTACATCAAATGATCAGATTGTTATTTCCAGTAATGCTGTGACAGTCAGCGGCGGACAGGACTTTTTCCTGATGTCGCTTATCGTAAACAGCGGTATGGCAAAAAATGCACTCGGCTATAATCACGGGTATCAGGTTTCACGTTCTGCCGCATATTCAAATGTTGGAACTACTGAATCGAGTTGTGCTGATTATACTTCTTATGCTATAAACGACAAGCTGAGTTCAAGCGGCACTACGAGTGAGTTTGGCTATCTTGCAAAAAAATATGTTGACAATACCTCAAGTACTGGAAATCTTGCGAATAATGGTAATTTGACAATTACTCTTTCTGGTGATGTTATCCTTCCTGACGGATATAAGGGAATGGGAAATATTTATCAAGTTTCATCAAACAAACTTGTAGATAATTATCTGATGAAGGTAAAAACACTTACTGGAAATGGACATATAATATCGCAGAATTCGAGTTTCTTACTTTACCATTTGGACTTAGAAAAAAACTATTATCCTATATCACAAGAGGGATATGACGGCTTTGGATTGTTTAACTATCAGGCACAATCAGGAACATATACCAATGTCATTCTTAAAGGAAATGTAACAACAGATCTCATAAATCACCTTTGCAGTCCTAATAACGTAAATTATGATGCAGATAAAGGATATGCCCCCTATGAGTACACCAATGGAAACATGAATAAGGCTTGGTTGCCTGCTACAGGTTCATTGTTTGGTGTTTCAAATGCGGCTATGACCTTGCAATCAGTCGCTTTACAGAATGTTAAAGTTTGTGGAACCAGATATACAGGAGGTATGATAGGTTATCACCCAGCTAACAGCACAATAAAAATCACAAATACAGTTGCAGGTCTTGGCTCAGATAAAATCATTGTTCATGGCGGTCTTACTGTAGGTGGTCTCATAGGTAAGAAACAGCAGGGAGAACTTGAATTTAATAATGCTGCTGATAGCGATGGAACTCCATGTTCTTTTAACATTACTGAAGTAATAAGTTTGTGTACTGATATGACCGATAGTGCTACTTATTATAACTATGGCGTTGGCGGCCTAGTCGGTGCTTGTAGAGGCAAGGACAAAAGCACATCTAAAGTTACTTTGAAAAATTTCACAATGGGCAGTTCTAAACAAGAAAGTCTTAACTATGTTAAGTGTGAAAAAGCCACTATATATACAGGCGGATTGTTTGGTATACTGAATCGTCAGTATTTAGTAATGGAGGATTGTACGATTAATAATGTGTCTGTCAAGACAAAGCTTGCGGCAGGCGGTATTGTTGGGCATTGGGCTACATCTGGTAATAACACAGCAAATTCAGAATACTTATCAGTAATAGACAAAGTAAAATTACTTTGTAATTTGGAGGGGGCTGAGATCACAAGTCTGCAATCCCCAAATGACCAATATTGCGCGGCTGGCGGAATTTTAGGATCCGGTAAACAGGATATGGCTCCTCTGAAAATAACAAACAGTGAGATTAGGGGATACGCGATAAGTGGTTATGCGCAGGCTGGAGGTGTTGTCGGAAGTTGGGGAGACAGTTCAACGACAGGAGGAACTTCCGGGTATGAACGAATCTTAACTGTTAACAATGTTGTGGTGTCTGATTCTCAGATTTCTTCAACAAACGGTAGTGCAGGCGGAATTGTCGGAAAGCTGGGTGCTGCAAGTGGTATTCTTGGTTATTATTATCTTTATGGCTATAATAATCTTTGTTATAATCTATCTATAGGCGGCAAAACTGATAATAATTCAGGATATATTTGTGGATATAACGAGCAAACAGATAAAAATGCCATAAAGCTTGTCGGTTTCTCAAAACAGGACAATCAAACTTCGAGTACAATGATTTTTAATAATGTTGGAATCGGTGGCTGTGGTAATGATAAAAGCGGAAATGAAGGATATGTTGTTTTCACAGATTATACGGGTTCCTGTCTGAACAATGACTATAGCGATGCATTATCTAATATCACAAATACAAGCGGCACTGATATTGCTATAGCTTCTCCATATGTGACTGTAACAGATAAGGAATTCATTGATGGGACAAATTTCCTCACCGGTGACGCGATGGGTTATAACAATTCAATAGCATATTCCAATTCCCGAATTGGAAGCATACTCACAGCTGCATCCAGAGGAACAGACCCTAAACGATATGGTACTGCTTCCTCAAAGGTCGGTTCTGCGGCTACTACAAATCTTATTTCTAAACTTGACACCTATGGCAAGTACGCGTCTTATCAGAAACAAATGGGTGCGCAGGCTGGAACTTCAAAAGATTTTCCTGTTCTTGTTCTTGACGATGCAACTGATAATACAGCAACTGCACTGATCAACAACTATCTTCGTTATCTTACAAACACTGATTACGATTTTGCGGCATGTACGTATTCTGATGGAACATCTGCAATCCATGTTTTCAATGTTGAGATCGGTGCATGCGTTTGGGATGCAAGTCAAAGCAAATTTAGATATCAAAGTGGATCTTACAGCAGTAATAACACAGATGGTGCTTATCTTTACAAGCGAAACAGCAAGTTTTCAATTGCAGATGCCAACCGCAATATTAAGTATGACAATGAAACAGGAAAACGTTTTACTTTGATCGACGTGCAGTTCTATGATCCATCCGATACGTCAAATTCCCGAAAAATTGCATATCATTTGTACGTTCCTGTTTTGGTCAAGAAAATGCTGTATTATGATTTCCGTGCATCCTTCCTTTCCGGTACAAACTACCGTGTTGCTCCGTATACGGCAAAACGCGGTAATACGCTTATTGAGAATATCGGAAATCCTGTTACGCTGGAAGTTTCGTGGATATATGACCGCGACCTTGCCGGATGGCAGGCAGCGCTTGAATCGGGTGATGATTTCTATCATACCACTTTTGAGAAGAGACTAAAAGCGCAAAATCATAATAATGGTATTCCTGAAGGAACAAAAATGGTGCTTGTTGATGCAAATAGAAAGAATGCTCATTATTATGCCAATCAAGATGCCAGCGGGCTATGGACAGCGTCAGGTGCCTATTACAACTTCGATTTCTCGGCGTTTACCGGATTTACAAAACCCGCACTGAATGATTACTTCAATGTTACAGCAACAGAAGCGACACTCGATACAGAAGTTAAATTCAAAAGGGTTGCAAACAATGAATCATTCATTATTTCTGATGGAACGTACTATTACGCTATTGACGAGTCAGGCGAATGGGAACTTACATTGTCGTATAAAAATACCATTGCCACAACAGGCGATAGTGAAAATACAAAAGACGGCAAGATCGTAGATGACTATTATATTACATTCTTTACAGATGTTTCAAGTGCTGATAAAGACCTATATCATCTGGAGTTCTTTGATTGGGAATCATTTGAAAACGATAAATATCCTACTCATGTATCTACAAACGATCATACACACATTCTTACTGGTAACATTTTCATAAATGACAATTTTAATATCAACAATCTAAAAAGCAATACAAAAATGTCATTAGATTCAGGATCAGATTACAACGATACGATTCAAGCAACGTTTTCAGTAGATGTGGGTGTAAATGAGGATATAAAGAATGATATAAAAACTTACTTCAACATGACGTCTGTAGAAGTATATCAGAGCTTCCTGATTATGCTCAACAGGCAGGATTTATCATCGAGTTTACAAGGTATTGCTACACGACCTGATCTCATTAAAGTTTCCAATTTCACCATCAAGCATGGGGATGTTACGGATTACACAATAGACACTGATCCAGATACAGATGCAGGAATGACAGACCCGTACAGATTGACAACAGCAAACTATATTGAGCTGCGTGGTAATAAAGATCTAAGAACTTATATGAGAACTGCAAGTTTAACTGCAGGTTTAACTTACTCAATTTCCGCTACATGGGAATTGTCCTATACGGATTCAACTAAATTGGCCGCTCAATTCCCAACAAGAGATACATCAAACATCAATAACACCAGTATTGGAACGTTGATTGGCGGATCATCAAATATGTCATCTACACCGGAAGCTGCAGTGTATAGTAAGAATGTAGCAAAACTTGAAAATGATCGGCATGAAGAGATTACTTGGGTAAGCAACTACTCTTATTACTGCACAATCAATACAAATGCGAAACTGACGCTTAATTCGGATGATGCTGACAACGAGAATGGTGAGTTCTATCAACTCGGAATCAATGCAAACGATATTGATCCGGATGAACTTACTGAAAACGGGTATGTTCCGATGAAGCTGAAAGCTGTATACGATGTATCCAATTTGTCTGCGGCTGATACTGTAGAAAGCATGAAACTCACATTTACAGTCAGCCAAAAGCCAAACTATGGAACTGCATTAACATTTGCTGATTATGTGGATGGATTGAATGTGTATTCTTATGATGCTGGTTCAACCGCAGAGCTACCGTATGCGGCTCTTACAAGTGGAACTGGTATATCAATCGACACAACCACAGCCACCGATAAGGTTGTTTACATCGTGGATAATCCCGATGAAGTGTTTGATTATGATTCAGGAAGCAAGGTTTATCAGATACCTGTTACATTTAATGCAATCATAGGTGATGATTTTGGCAACAGTAAGGAATATGCCAATTACATGATCAGGCTTGAAATTGAGATGTACACAAAAGCATCAGATGCTGATGGGTGGGCGACTTCGTCAATTGACGGTTCTAACGATGATGATCATGTAATCTTCACACACGCTAAACTTATAACATCAATAATCGAATAATCCGTACAAAAAGCGGCTTCATGGAAGTGCATAACCAGCTTCCGGAAAGCCGCTTTTTCATATTATTTACATTTTGTCAATTGAGTTTTTCACTTGTAAAGTGTATAATGAAAGTGTGAAGGTAAAGACATTTTTGATTTGTGTACGCGGAGCCCTATGATTGGTATCCGTTCTGCGCAACACTCATGATCAAGGAGATGATTGATATGACGGGCATGACATACAATAATTCCTATGATATTGCCGCTGTGATGCTGAGCGTCTGCTGTATATTGTATTTTGCACTGTCAAAACGAATCAGACACTTCAAGCATACACTGTATGCTATGCTCTGCGGCTGTGTTCTTATCGGAAGCCTGAGCAACATATCAGCGGGGGCTTTTGCTGCGGCAGGTCACCCGATCGCAGCGAATATTGCGATCAATTTATACTTTCTTGTAAATGTACTTACGATGTGTATATTCGGACTGTATATCCAATGCATCAGCGGATATCTTATGAACTGGCACAAAAAGCATTATCTGTTTTATAGTATTCCCGCTGTCATCACTGCTGTTCTGATAATGTCAAACATCTTCCTGCACTTTCTGTTCTACTACGATGCAGACTGCAATTATATCCGCGGGAAAGCATTCCTCATTTTGCATTGCCTTAGTGCAATTTATCTTGTGCATACGGTAGTAGTTCTTCTTAAAAATGTGATATTCATTCAAAAGCGAAAAATCGCCTGCCTACTGTCAGGGCTCGGAGTTGTAGTTACAGGTATTATTATACAGATGCTGTTCTGTCAGCTTCAGATACAGCTTTTTACAGAAGCGATAATGCTTACATTGATGGCAATCGTCTTTGAAAATGCAAGTCTTGAGGTCGATCCCGACCTGAATATATACAAGCGCAAGGAATTCCTTGAATACTATAAAACAGCTTGTGACCTGAAAAGGGAAATGACACTGATCGCTGTTTCACTTGTGAATACGGAACAGCTTCTCAGCACGCTTTCAGGCGAAGAAAAAGCTGCCGCATTCCGTGGAGTCTGCGAAAAGATAACCAAGCAGGTCGGTCATCACAATGTCTATGCGTACAGTACAGAGAAGTATGCGGTCATGCTTGACAGGAGCAATGTGAAAAATTATAGTATCGTGGAAAATGACTTGTTGATCGCACTGGAAGCAATGTTTAATCAAAGCTGGTCTATCGGCGAAAAAAATGTTTATTTCAATGCATTGGTAACGGTCATTCATCTTCCTGATGATGTGGAGAATGTGACACTGGAATCTGTATTTCATCGCGGCAGAAATCTTGATTTTACGGATTCAAATATGATACTGCGTGACCACAAGGACGTGGATATTCTCCGCAAGCGCACCAGAATGCTCAACGCCGTGCGGCGTGCCTGTGAGAACCAGTCATTCCTTGTGTATTATCAGCCGATCTGGTCGGTGGATACTCAGTCTATCGTTTCGGCGGAGGCGCTTGTCAGAATGGACGATCCTGAACTTGGATTCATACCGCCTGATGAGTTTATCAGCGCAGCGGAGGAATACGGACTGATATCTGCTCTCGGCGAGATCGTACTTGAGAAGGTCTGTCAGTTCTGTGCTACCTACCACCCTGAACAGTACGGCATAGAGTGGATCGAGCTGAATGTTTCGCCTTATCAGCTGGGCGATGCGAATATTGTGCAGAAATTTGCAAATCTTCTGCAAAAATATAATGTTCCTGTTTCGTTCATTAATCTGGAACTGACGGAAACGGTAGATGTGTTCAGAAACGGTATTTTTGTAGATACTCTGAAACAGCCCAGGGAATATGGCTTTACTTTTTCTATGGACGATTACGGGACAGGCTATTCCAACTTGGCTAATCTCATGTCCAACAACTACAGAACGGTAAAGATCGACAAATCTCTGCTCTGGAAGGCTACAGACAAGGCAGGTCTGGACTTCCTGATGATAACGGTCAACCAGCTGAAATCCATAAAGCTTCAGGTGCTTCAGGAGGGTGTTGAGACAAAGGAACAGCTGGATATCATAACATCGTTCGGCGGTAATCTGATACAGGGCTACTACTTCTCTAAGCCGCTTCCTGCCGGTGAGTTCATCGCCTACTGTAAGAGACTTGCAGGCTGACGCAAAGCAATACCGCATCATAAAGGTCAGATGCGTGAGCATAATAATTCTGTAAAAAAACGTCTCTCTGAAGCTTCAGGCTTCAGGGAGACGTTCTTATTTTATCAAGCGTCGAGCAGGCGCTTTTTTATGTGTAATCAATAGTAACAGCCCGTTTGATCTCCGAGCCGTTGACGATTACTCTATGTCGGCTGTTTTTAATTATAATATTTTCGTCGGGAGCAAATGTTTCCTTACCGAGAGCAGACCTTACGTCCACCTTTGTATCGGAGTCTGAAAGCATTATATGAGTATCCTCGCTGTATCCGCCGAAGGCAAGAGCTTCCTGACCGATAGTCTCGATATGGAGGTGACAATCCCTCAGAGAGATATCCGAGCTTTTATAAAGAGCTCCGAAGCAGGTGGAATTATCCGCCATAGTATTGAGTACAAGGCTGACCTGTTCGGCTTTTATTGAAGCCTTGTCGCCGTTGAGAGTGCCGAATACCGTCAGGCATTTGCCGTGGGCATAGAAGTTTATCGCGCTCTTGATTATGGTTATATCGGCGCTGTTTTCAAGTGAGCCTATAAAGGTTCCGATACTTGCCGAGAAATCGGCCTCTATGTGGCAGGTGCTTATCACGATATTGACTTCGCCCTTGATAGCGCCTATGCCGACCTCGGTCTCGGTATTTACATTGAGGTTGTACTCTCCGCGGTTTATATGGATATTTCCGCCGTATCCCGAACCGATACATATGCCGTCCTTTCCGCGGCAGCTGATATTAATGGGACCGTCCTGCTCGAATACCAGCTCGCCGTGGCGTGAAGCGTGGTCGTTGCCTATGCCGTAGGATTCTGCGGCGTTAAGATCAATATTCAGCGCACCGTCGCCCTCGATAATGAGCTTTGAGGATTCGGGCACCTGTATACCCGACTCAAACAGTGTATTAGTGCCCACAAGTACGAGAGTAACGTTTGAGTTTTCGCCAAGCTCGATACAGGGACGGTTCTTGACGTTGGCAAAATAAACGTCCTCTAAGGTTATGCGACCTCTGTAATCAGGCTCGATACGCATATGTATATTGGTCTTCATCTGTGGAGTACCTATTATAGAGATATCCTTGTAGACCATTTCGTCGTGTCCGATAACGATATCCGTACAGCCGTCCTTAGCAAGCTTTGCAAGTGATACGCGGTTTGTCTTGCCTGCGTTATAGATATGCTTGACATTGCCGTCGATATGTTCCTGATGATACTGTTTTATCTCGCTGCGGCATTTTTCGTCTATCTGACTGATGATATCGGCGGACGGTCTTGCGGTATAGAAGCCCTGAATAAGGTCAGCTCCGAGGTGTATCACAGTCTGGAGCTCCTTTGCGGTCTCGACGCCCTCTGCAAGAGCCTTTATGCCGTTGTCATGGCAGAAGTCGATTATCTCGCGGACGAAATGCTGCTTCTGAGGGTATTCATGTATATCGCTGAGCAAAGAGCGGTCTATCTTGACGAAATCAGGCATATAGCGCAGCAGGTTGCTGACGTTGGAATAGCCTGTGCCATAGTCGTCGACAGCGATGTTGATATGCATCTTTTCAAAGTTTGCCTTGAGTATTTCAAGGTCTGAGTCCTTTAGCTCGGCTTCTTCGGTAAGCTCAACGACTACCTTGCCTGCATGAGCGGCAAGCGACTTGTCCAGTTCTGAGGTCGCTTCTTCGCCTACGCTGACGCCTGGGATACTGTTGATGAACACCTTTTTATCGCCCAGCTCTTTGGTCTTTTTGTCTATGAGACTGAGAACGTTCATGAATGTAGCACGTTCAACATCGGGCAGTCGCTCCTGCATAGCCGCATATTTTAAAATAGAAAGGGGAGAGACCTTTGATTCGGTTCGCGCCCTCATAAGAGCTTCAAAAGCATAGACGCTTCCGTCAACAGCGCTGACAATAGGCTGGAAATAGTAGTCCAGCAGGTTTTCGTCCAGTATCCTTGTAACAAGCTGATACTGGGCTTTTTCGTTTGTATCAAGGCTCTCATAGGCGTGGCTTGTGACTGCGAACTTGCTGCTGTGGAGGCGTTCAAGCTGCTCCTGCATATTTTTCAGCATAAGATTGCGGCGCAGTACCTCAAAGCCCCTGCAAACAGAGCTTATCCACAGTCTGTATGTCTCGTCGTAGCTCCGCAGCTTGTCTCCGTAGCTTAAAACTGCATATCCGAAGCATTCGCTCTCGTAGAAAACGGGAGTGAAGAAATAAGCTGTAGGATAGCCGCGCTCCTCGTCAAGGTCGGGGAGCATTTCCGCCGTTTCAAAGCTTTCATCAAGACCTGCGATATTGTTCTTGCGATCGCTGCAATAGCGTATAGCGTGAATCATGCGCTAGGGATAACCGTTGTTTTTGTGGTGTATGCCCTGAGAAGCGCTTTTCCATTCGCTTGATATGCAGAGGTGGAATTCCTTTGCGTCGTGTATCTGATACACATAGGAATACACCGTGCTGAGGTATTCCTGAACGGAGGACTGCATAATAAGGTTCTCGTCCATTGTATTGAATACTGAATGATATCTCTCCTCGGAGATATCTGTACCCCAGTCGTCACGCTTTATCTGATAATGGGGCATGGATTCGCAGTTACAGCCGCAGCTTTCACCGAGAAGTATCTTGGATCTCAGCTTGAATGAATCGGGTATTTTGCCCTTAATCCAGTCCATGAGAAAATGGAATGCATATTCTCCGAATTCCTCGGCAGGGATAAGAGCCGAGGTTATGGGCTTTGGACTGGTCTGTCCCTCAATGGTGGAATCATAGCCTATAACGGCTATATCCTCGGGGACGCGGATACCTCTCTCCGCAAAAGCCTTGCAGAGTCCGATAGCCATCTGGTCGTTTGCACAGGCAACCGCGTCAGGCAGCTTTTTTCCGTCAGCAAGGAGCTCCTCTGCGCATATCTCTCCGCTCTGATACCAGAAATCACCGTAGATTATGCGGCTCTCGGGAACCTCAAGACCTGCCTTTGCCATAGCGTCGCGGTAAGCCTGCAAGCGCTCCTTGGAGTGCTTATGCCATTTCTTGCCTGACAGATAGGCTATATCCTTGCAGCCGTGAACCTCTATAAGATGTGTTACAAGGTCAAAGACTGCGGAATAGCAGTCTGTACATATGCTTGGGAACAGGTCGCTCTCTTTTTCGATGACAACGATGCGGTTGTCGAAGAAATCCTTTAGATAAAGCTCCAGACTATCTGCGGCGTTTTCGGTCTGTATACTGTCTTTAAGTATGACAGCGCCGTCGAATTTCTCGGGATTCATAAGTGAGAAGATATTGGCTTCGCCCTGTTCGCGCTCCCGTGTATCCTGATATTTGCGGTACATTGAAAAGATACATACGTCATAGCCCTGCGAAAACGCCTCTTTAAGAAAGCCGCTGATAAAACGGCTCTGGTATGATTCATCTGCCTGTCCCACAAATAAAGCTATTCTTTTTCTGTGTTCGATCATGCATATCCCTTCCTTTAACAGGTGATTTATCTCAATACATAGATTTATCATTAATCTTTCAGAATACATATTATTAACTATTATATATTATATCATAAAAATATTTGAATTTCATGGAGAATTATTGTATATGTTAAATAAGTTGAGTAACGTTTTGCGGCTATATGAGGACTTATAGCTCCTGCCTATAATAAACGATAGTCCTTTCGTATTGGACAAATGCCTATAGGTATGGTATGATTAATTCATCAAAGGAAAACAGGAGTGAATAACATGAGAAATTACAGAAATATCACCAATTCGGAGCGAATGCGATGTCGTGATTGATTCGTCCGAAAGAATAATGAGTTTATAATTTTTAAGATTTGAAAGGTGATAAATATGAATAACAAGGCTAAATACATTTCTATACTTGCAGCATTTTCGCTGCTCACAGGCTGCGGAGCATTAAACAGCAGCTCCAACAGCACAGAAACAGGCACACAGGCAAAGACAGAGGCTTCCACAGCGGCAGACACCACAACAGACTGTTGTGAGGGCAAGGAAAAGGACTGCTGCAAGGAGGAGCCGAAGGACTGCTGCGGTGACAGCGCTGAGGCAGTTATCGGCAAGCCCGAAAAGACCGACATCAACATCGGCTACCTGAATTCAACAGCTCATCTGCTTGCATTCGTTGCTGCCGAGGAGGGCTACTTCAAGGAGGAGGGACTCAACGTTACTCTCACACAGTTCTCCAGCGCAGCAGAGCTTGTAAACGGTCTTGAATCCGACAAGCTTGACGTTGCGTTCATCGGCTCGGTGCCGACTCTCACATTCCTCAGTCAGGGACATGATATCTCGGTCATCGGCGGAGCGATGACAAACGGTCACGGCTACGTTATAAAGTCCGAATTTGCAGACAAGGACGAACAGGGCGTTGAGATACTCAAGGGCAGAAACGTTGCTTCCGTAAAGAACAGCGTTCAGGACGCAGAGCTCCAGATACTTCTCAAGAATGCACACATTGAGATAGGCGAGGGTGCTGACAAGGTAAATATCGTTTACTTTGACAGCCAGAAGGACGCTTATGCAGCTCTTCTCAACAAGAATATCGACGCAGCTTCGGCATATTCGCCATACACTTCACTTGCAAAGTCACAGGGCTACAAGGTAGTTTACTACTGCGCACATGAAAAGGCACTGGAGAACCAGCCATGCTGCCGTCAGGTCGCAAAGACTGCTGCTGTAAAGGATAACCCCAACACATTCACAGCTCTCGAAAGAGCATTTATCAAGGCTTACCACCTTACACAGAGCGACCACGCAAAAACAATAAAGGACGTTAAGAAATACATCGACATAGAGGAAGATTTCATCGAAACAGAGGTTTACGGCGGCTTCAGCGTATCAAGCCCCGATCCTGACAAGCAGGGTACTCTGACTCTTAAAGATACTATCGTAGAGCTTGGCTACACCGAGGACTTCGACATTGAGCCGCACTACAACACAGACATCTACAAGAAAGCTCTTGACAGCATTTTAGCTGAGAGCAAAGATGACATCTACTCATCATTAAAGGAGCATTTTGATGACTACGAATAAAATTGAGGTAAAAGACCTTACGGTCAATTACATTGAAAACAAACGAAGCTTCAACGCCCTCCACGACGTATCATTCGGAGTGGGCAGGGGAGAGTTCGTAAGCGTTATCGGAGCCAGCGGCTGCGGAAAGTCCACGCTTCTCAGCGTACTTGAGGGACTTTATACTCCCGCAGGGGGCTCGGTGCAGATAGACGGCAAGGAGCTTCACGGCACAGGCACAGAGCGCGGAGTGGTGTTTCAGCACTACTCCCTGTTCCCGTGGATGACTACAAGAAAGAACATCGAGTTCGGCATAAAGCAGTCACGTCACGACGTAAAGCGCAGCGAACGCGCTAAGATAGCAGACGAGTTCCTCACAAAGGTGGGACTTACAGGCTTCGGCAGCAAGTATCCCTCACAGCTCTCAGGCGGTATGCAGCAGAGAGCGGCTATTGCAAGAGCTCTTGCAATGGATACCGAGATACTCCTCATGGACGAACCGTTCTCCGCTATTGACGCAAAGAACCGCGTTATATTGCAGGAGCTTCTCCTTAAATTATGGGAGGGCGACGGCACTGAGGAGCGCAAGACAGTAGTTTTCGTAACTCACGATATCGACGAGGCTATACTTCTTTCCGATAAGATAGTAGTTCTTACAGCTCACCCCGGTACTGTAAACGAGGTAGTGAACGTTCCTTTTGAGCGTCCGCGCAGACGTGAGGACTTGGTAAAGACAGACGAGTACGGAAAGTTCCGCAACAGGCTCCTGTCACTGCTCTACAGCGATATTGCCGAGCGTATCGGCGGAGATGAGGTGGTACTATGACATTCAGAAAACGCTACCTCCGCATAACACATCTGCTGTTCATAGCACTTCTGCTGATACAGCTTCTTCCCGACAAGTCCACAAAGGACGTATTCACAAGCTCACTCATTATATTTGCAGTGGGACTTGAAATCATAGTCCTTGCCGCTTCTTCATTTATCAAAAAGGAAGAGGGACTGTCGCTTCTTCTGGATATAACAGGCTTTGTATATGTGCTTCTTGCAGTATGGTCACTGGCAACGGCAAAATACAACGTGCTCAACGACCTGCTTTTCCCTGCACCCGGCAAGGTGATACACCAGTTCACCGAGGACAGGTCGGCTATCCTCACCAATATAGTCAGCTCACTGGGAACTACTGTCAAGGGCTTTATCCTTGCAGCTGCAGTGGCTATCCCACTGGGACTTTTCATAGGTTGGAGCGCAAGAGTAGGCGGAGCTGCCACATACATCACAAAGTTTTTCAGCTCAATACCGCCTATAGTTTACATTCCTTACGGAATAGCACTTCTCCCAACATTCAAGTCAGTATCCGTATTCGTTATCTTCCTCGCAACATTCTGGCCTGTATTCGCAGGAACCATGAGCGGAGTTCTCGGCGTTGACAAGAAGATAATCGACTCGGCAAAGGTACTCAACGTAAGCAAGCCCGAAATGCTGTTCAGAGTAATACTTCCTGCGTCATTGCAGCAGATATTCCTCGGCTGCAATCAGGGACTCAGCGTATCATTCATACTCCTCACATCTGCGGAGATGATAGGCGCAAGGGACGGAATGGGCTACTATGTCAAGTATTATTCGGACTTCGGCGACTATACACGTACTATCACAGGACTTCTCGTTATCGGTTTTGTAGTAATAGGAGTTACTTTCCTGTTCAATAAGCTCCAGAACCGACTTTTAAGGTGGAAACGATGAGTGCAGAGCCTGCGCCCCCTTGCCACGTTGGCGCTCGTAAACTCGCTCACTATTATCAGAAACGATGATCGTACATCGCTTACAGTACATTTTACACGTGCGGATAATATCCGCCCCTACAGCGCAGAGTCTGCGCCCCTTTAAGGTGGAAAAAATGAAAAAATATAAGATGATAAAGCCGAAGAGCGATGATTGTTCGTTCTTTGGCTTTCTTTATTTCAGAACTAAGAGTAGGGGCGGATATTATCCGCCCGTTCTTCCATTCCTTGACAAACAATAAATGTTGGGATATAATATAGTATAAAGCAGAAATGCTGTAAAAGATGAGGTTCCCTCCGCTATTCTGGGCAGAGGATTTACCTCATCTTTTTTCGTGATAATTAATGTAGGGGCGGCGTTTCGCCGCCCGTGTGGATACGCAATGTTGTCTGACGGGCGACGGGACGTCGCCCCTACAATCTTAGTTCTGAATCAACAAAATCTATAAAACCTACAGGAATAATAGAATAATTCTATAACTATCGCTGAATATAGTCTAAACCTATTGACATTGTATGCTAATCATGGTATAATGCATATAGTTCCGATAGGAATACAAAAGATTAACAAAAAGGAGTGCTGAACATGAGAACCAATATGATGTGTTGTATGCAGTGTTGTTGTATGAACAAGTCAAACGATATCCGTATTCTGCATACCTATGCTCAGCGATGTTGCGTCATCTCCTGACTTTAAGCGAGTAAAATGTTATGCGTGGAATGCGAATGTCATTCTGCGCATTTTTTATTAGGGAGAGTTTACTATGGTCAATGAAAGAGAAAGCGTTACCGCTAAGATATGTGCCTTTGTTAGAGCTTTGCACTCCAACAGGGCGCGGCAGAAGATATACGACGACTACCTTGCCTACGATATGCTCGGCAAGGAAGAATACGACAGCATTTACGAGCTCATCAGCAGCGGACTGGACGGCTCCCAGCAGTTCACCCGTGAAGACACAGAGGAGATAATCAGCGAGTACTTCGCACCAATACCTCTGTCAAGGATACACTTTAATGAGAGCAGGCTGGCGGATTTCGCAAAGGAAAACGGGAAGATACAGTACGTCATCTGCGGAGCAGGTTCGGATACCTTTGCATTCCGCAACGACAACGAGAACATTGAGGTTTTCGAGATAGACCACCCCGATACTCAGCGCTACAAGCTGGAAAAGATTCGGGAGCTTGAATGGAATATCCGCGATAATGTCCACTATGTGCCTGTTGACTTCGAGCGCGAGCGAATGTGCAGCAAGCTTCTTGCAGCAGGCTTTGATCCGAAGAAAAAGACCTTTTTCAGCATCCTCGGAGTTACCTATTATCTTACGCTGGACGTATTCACGGATACCTTGAAGCAAATGGCGGAGCTTTCAGCTCTCGGCAGTGCTGTGGTCTTTGACTATCCCATAAAAACAGGGGAGTTCCCCAGACGAGTTGAGCGTCTTGAACAGATTACCGAGGGCATGGGGGAGGTCATGCGCGGCGGATATGATTACAATGAAGTATCAAGAGCGCTGTACTCTCTCGGCTTTCAGATAGACACATATATGCCGCCCGAAAAGGTGCAGAGAGAGTACTTCGAAGGCAGAGAGGACGGCTTGAAGGCATTTGAAAATGTCAGCCTGATATCGGCTATATATACCGCAGGCTACGATTACGAATAAATACATTGTTGGGGCGGATATCATCTGCCCGCAAAACGAATCGAAACCATCAGGGCGGATAATATCCGCCCCTACAGAAAAGGAGAATTATTATGAGCAATTATAAAAATACAGAAACCACACTTATCCACGGAGGTATCTCCATTGACGAGCGCACAGGCGCTGTAAATATCCCGATATACCAGACCTCTACCTACAAGCAGGACGGTCTCGGCAAAATGCGCGGCTATGAGTACTCCCGTACAGGCAACCCCACTCGTGAAGCTCTCGAAGCTCTTATCAGAGACCTTGAAGGCGGCGTTGCAGGCTTTGCATTCGGCTCTGGAATGGCTGCTCTTACCGCAGTTCTCAGCCTGCTTCACAGCGGCGACAGAGTTCTTATCTCCAGCAACGTTTACGGCGGCACATTCCGTCTGCTGAGCAAGGTATTCGACCACTTTAACATCACCTACACTATCGCAGACACTACAGACCTTGCGGTTTACGAGAGCCAGATAAGCTCCGATGTAAAGGCAGTCATCATCGAGAGCCCTGCAAATCCGCTCATGACAGTTACCGATATAAAAGCTGTTGCAGAGGTATCCCATAAGCACGGACTTCTCGTTATCGTGGACAATACATTCATGACGCCGTATCTTCAGAAGCCCCTTGAGCTGGGCGCTGATATCGTAGTCCACAGCGCTACAAAGTACCTCGGCGGTCACAGCGACGTAGTATCTGGACTTGCAGTTGTAAATTCAAAGGAGCTTGCAGAAAATATAGCCTTTATCCAGAATTCCACAGGCGGAGTCCTCGGACCTTTCGATTCTTTCCTCCTTATCCGCGGCATAAAGACTCTTGCAGTACGCATGGACAGACACGTTGAGAACGCTGAAAAGATAGCAAAGCTCCTTGAAAATCACAAGGCAGTAAAAAGCGTCTACTACCCCGGACTTGAAAGCAGTCAGGGCTATGAGATAAACCGCAGACAGGCTAAAAACGGCGGAGCTATGATATCATTCGAGCTTCACGAAAACTACGACATAAATACATTCTTTGAGAGCCTGGAGCTTGTCTCACTGGCTGAGAGCCTCGGCGGCGTGGAGTCCCTTGTATGCCACCCCTCATCAATGACTCATGCTTCCATTCCTGCCGATATCAGAAAGAAAGTCGGCATAACCGACGGACTTATCCGTTTATCGGTCGGAATAGAAAATATTGAGGATATTATTGCAGATATCGAACAAGCTATTGCAAAATCAGAGAGAAAGTGAGATAATATATATGAGGTACTATGATTCAATGCAGGCTCTCATCGGAGATACACCTCTGGTAAGGCTTGGAAATCTTGTTCAGAATGAGGGCGTGAACGTCTTTGCGAAGCTGGAGCTATACAATCCCTCGGGCAGCGTCAAGGACAGAACAGGTCTTTATATGATAAACGACGCCGAGAAAAAAGGGCTTCTCAAAAAGGGCGGCACTATCGTTGAGGCTACCGCAGGAAATACAGGACTTGGCATAGCATTTGCGGCTCTGAACCGCGGCTACAGGATAATATTTGTAGTTCCCACGAAATTCTCAGCCGAGAAGCAGTCTCTTCTCCGCGCACTGGGGGCAGAGGTGATAAATACTCCCCGTGAAAAGGGAATGCTTGGAGCTGTTGCAAAGGCTGAGGAGATAAAGGCTCAGATACCCGGCTCTATCTCACTGGAGCAGTTCAAGAATCAGAGCAATCCCCTTGCACATTACGAAACTACAGGCAGAGAGATATTTGAAGCTCTCGACGGCAGGATAGACTACGTAGTTGCAGGCGCAGGCAGCGGCGGCACCTATACGGGAATACTCCGCTATATCAAGGAGCGCGTCCCCAACGCAAAGGGCATACTTGCAGATCCTGTAGGCTCTACCATGGGCGGCGGAGAGCACTCCGACTACAACATCGAGGGCATAGGCAATGATTTTATTGCCGAGACCATGGATATGTCCCTTGTGGACAAGGTCATCAAGATAAACGACGAAGAGGCTTTCAATACAGCCCGTCTGCTGGCAAAGACCGAGGGCGTTATCGCAGGCTCCTCATCGGGAGCGGCTATGGCGGCAGTCATTAAGCTCATCGAAAGCGGCGCAAAGGGCAATATCGTGACGGTGTTCCCCGACCGCGGAGACCGCTATTTCAGCACGGGGCTTTATGATTAAGTCTTTAGCGGCGGATATTATCCGCCCGTAAAAAAGAATGGAGAATTTTTATGACTTTACAGCAGCTTAAATACATACTTGCAATATCTGCAACAGGCTCAATGAACAAGGCGGCTGAGCAGCTTTACGTCTCTCAGCCCTCACTGACATCATCGGTGCAGGAGCTTGAAAAGGAGATAGGCATCAAGATATTCAACCGCAGCGGCAGGGGAGTTACCCTTACCAATGACGGTGCGGAGTTCATACAGTATGCCCGTCAGGTGGTAGGACAGTTCGATGTTCTTGCGGAGAAGTATATCAGCAAGGGAAACGTAAAAAAGAAGTTCGGCGTGTCCACTCAGCATTACTCCTTTGCAGTAAAGGCATTCGTGGAAATGGTAAAGGAGTTCGATACCGCGGAGTATGAATTTGCAGTCCGCGAGACCAAGACTGCCGAGGTCATCAGCGATGTTGCGACTATGAGGAGCGAGATAGGCATTATCTACCTCAACGACTTCAACCGCAAGTCCATAACCAAGCTGTTGCATTCAAACGGTCTGGAGTTCCATACGCTGACAAAGTGCAGTCCATTCGTTTACCTGTGGAAAGGACACCCCCTTGCCAAGGAAAAGAAGATAACCTTTGAGCAGCTTGCTGATTATCCCTGCCTCTCATTCGAGCAGGGCGACAACAGCACATTCTATCTGGCTGAGGAGCTTCTCAGCACTGCCGACTATCAGCGTACTATCAAGGCTAACGACAGAGCTACAATGCTGAACCTGATGATAGGACTGAACGGCTATACACTGTGCTCGGGAATCATCTGCGAGGAGCTCAACGGCAGCGACTACATCGCCGTTCCCTTTGAGGACGACTCCGACGAGATAATGGAGATAGGCTATATCACGTTGAAAAACGTGATACTCAGCGAAATGGCAGAGATATACATCGACGAGATAAAGGCTTATCTGAATATTACTTGAAAGCCGTTTGCGAATCGATTATATAAGCTATAGTCTTAGCTTATAACTCGGAATAACCCTTTGGTATTGGACAAATGTCATCAAGGGGTGTATAATTAAAACATACCAAACAGATATATATTATAGAATATGGAGGATAAATACAATGAGCAGAGATATCAATAACAAATTCTGGAACGAGGAGCTTGAAACTCTTCCCCGTGAGGAACTGGAAAAGAGACAGCTTGAAGACCTGAAGGAGATCGTGAAGTTCGCATACGACAACGCTCCTTACTACAAGCGTTCATTCGATGAGGCAGGCGTAAAGCCCGAGGACATCAAGACTCTCAAGGACATTGAGAAGTTCCCGTTCATCAACAAGAAAACACAGCGCGACACTCAGGGCGTTGGTTCATTCCTCGGCGAGCTGGCAGCAGTTCCCGAAGAGGACGTAGTTTTCATCTCAACATCATCCGGTTCCACAGGCGTACCTACAATGAGCCCCTTCACAAAGAAGGACTTCGACGAGTTTCAGGACACTGAGAGCCGCTGGTTCTGGCAGATCGGAATGAGACCGAATGACCGCTACGTACACGCTCTCAACTTCTCACTCTACGTTGGCGGCCCTGACGTAATCGGCGCACAGAACCTTGGTGCTTTATGTATCTGGGGCGGTACTCTCCCCAGCGAGAGACTTCTCTTCATACTTAAAACATATCAGCCTACAGTTATCTGGACTTCACCTTCCTACGCATGGCAGCTCGGTGAAAAGGCTCTCAAGGCAGGCTACGATCCAAAGAAGGACTTCAACATCAAGAAGATAATCGTTGCAGGCGAGCTCGGCGGTTCTATCGACGCTACAAGAAAGGCTATCGAGGAGATATGGGGCGCAGAGGTATTCGACTTCTACGGTCTGTCTGATATTTTCGGTGCCTGTGCTGCACAGTGCGAATACCACGACGGACTTCACATTGCTGAGAACCATATCCTTGTTGAGACTGTGGATATCCACACAGGCGAGGTTCTTGAACCAGGCCAGACAGGTGAGCTTGTATTCACAACTCTCCGTAAGCACGCAAGACCTCTTATCAGATTCAAGACAGGTGATATCGGACGCATTGACACTACAAAATGCCGCTGCGGACGTACACACGGCAGGATCAGCATTCTCGGCAGAAAGGACGATATGTTTATCGTTTCAGCTGTTAATGTATTCCCAAGTGATATCGAGGCGGTTATCCGTGAGCAGAGCGACCTGACAGGTGAGTACCTTATCCGTATCTTCGAGAAGGACTTCACAAGCAAGTATGCGGTTGAGGTTGAGAAGGCAGCAGGTGTTGCAAAGGACGACGAGACAGTAGCAGCAGAGGTAAGCGCAGCACTCAAGGCTCGTATCGGTGTTAAGCCTGCAAGAGTAGTAGTTCACCCGGACGGCGGACTTGATACACGTTCCGAGCATAAGTCAAGACGTGTTATAGACGAGAGAAATATTGACTACAATATATAATAATGTTATAATATAAGAGATGATTGTAGGGGCTGATGCCTACATCAGCCCGTAAAAATCGGGGCGATGTGGGCATCGCCCCCTACAAATTATTTTTGCAGGGGCGGATATTATCCGCCCGATTCATTTATTATTTTTTAAGGAGAAAAAATATGCCAGAACTTTCAAACCGAACAGCGACTTTTACCGATTCCGTCATCAGACGTATGACGAGAATTTCCAATAAATACGGCGCAGTAAATCTCTCGCAGGGCTTCCCAGACTTCGAGCCGCCAAAGGAGATACTTGACCGCCTTGCAGAGGTAACCAGAGAGGACTTTCACCAGTACTCCATAACATGGGGAGCTCAGAATTTCCGCGAGGCTCTTGCCGAGAAGCAGTCACGTCTTATGGGACGTCAGATAGATCCCAACGGTGAGATAGTAGTTACCTGCGGAAGCACAGAAGCTATGATGGCTGCAATGATGTCCGTTACAAATCCGGGGGACAAGGTCATCGTGTTCTCGCCCTTTTACGAGAACTACGGCGCAGACACCATTCTTTCGGGAGCCGAGCCTATCTACGTTCCACTTATACCGCCTGCATTCAGCTTTGACGCAGACGTTCTCGAAGCCGCATTCAAGCAGCATCCAAAGGCGCTGATACTCTGCAATCCCTCAAATCCCTGCGGCAAGGTGTTCACCCTTGAAGAGCTTCAGATAATTGCAGACCTTGCCAAGAAGTACGACACCTTCGTTATCACTGACGAGGTATATGAGCACATCGTTTACGCTCCCCACAAGCACGTTTACTTTGCAAGCCTGCCCGATATGTGGGAGAGAACTATCTCCTGCTCATCGCTTTCAAAGACATACTCAATAACAGGCTGGAGACTGGGCTATGTCATAGCTCTGCCATATATCATAGATACTGTGAAAAAGGTACACGACTTCCTCACAGTAGGCGCTGCAGCACCATTGCAGGAGGCTGCCGTAACGGGACTTCGCTTCAGCGACGATTACTACAAGTGGTTACAGGACAAGTATACCGAGAAGCGCGACCTTTTCCTCCGCGGACTTGACGACATCGGCATACAGCATACCGTACCAGAGGGAGCTTACTACATTCTTCTTGATATCTCGGAGTTCGGATACAAGAGCGATCTTGTGTTCTGCGAAAAGCTTGCGGAATATGTGGGCGTGGGAGCTGTTCCCGGTTCAAGCTTCTTCAAGGAGCCCGAAAACCGATACATAAGATTCCACTATGCAAAGAAGAACGAAACTCTCGAAAATGCATTGAACCGTCTTAACGATATCAGAAAGAAAATGCCAAAGGAATGAGAAATTTTAATTTGTTCATATATTGATAAATGATTTTGTGGGAAATATTGATTTTTTGTGTGATTTTTTGTTGACAACGCTTGATTCAGGTGATATAATATATAGTTGTATGAATGTACATATTTAATATGATCAGTTCGTGTTCAGCAGATAGTTTCGCATTACCGTGAAAACTGTATGACATTAAGAGACTTGGATTAGCGACATGAGTGTTGATGATTTCTGTAGGGGAGAGATCAGCATCATATAATTTATCATAAATGATACTGCATTTCCTTGAATAAATAGAAACCTGTACCGCTTTAGCGCGTCTTTGTCCCTTATTGTGGGACTCACGCGCTGAAGCGGTTTTTTTAGGAGAATCCTATGGCGGAAAAAGATATTTCTGCTGCGAGCGTTCCCGAAGAGGAAACGGCAGCAGCGGCTGCGGAAAAAACGGCAAAGCCGAAGAAAAAGCACACTGCCGCATATTATGCCGCGGCATTCTTTGCAAAGATTGGACTGACCGCGGCAGTGATATGGGCGCTTCTTACGTTTGTGGCAGGAGTTCATATCTGTCATGACAACAATGCCTATCCTTTCATAAGGGACGGTGACTTCTGTCTTACCTATCGTCATGCCGGGCTCAGGCAGGGTACGATGATAGTCTACAAACAAGACGGCAAGCTGAGATACGGGCGTATTATTGCAAAGGGCGGAGACAGCGTTGAGATATTCAACGATTATATCACGGTCAACGATTACGGCATATCAGATAATGCGGTATATCAGACCTCTCCCGAGGGCTCGGCTATAAGCTATCCCTACAGAGTGCCCGATGATTGTGTGTTCGTTCTCAATGATCGCCGCAGCGATATTTCCGACAGCAGGACCTGCGGCGGAATACCTCTTGACGATGTTGAGGGGGCTGTGGTATTTATTATGCGAATGCGTGAAATATAAGGAGGTTTTAATATTATGAGTGAAGCCAAACAGGTTGACAGCAAGTTCATGAGATATCTTGTATTGCTTTGTCTTTTGGAAGAAGGTATCATAAATAAAGCTACATTTAATAATGTAGTAGAACATAAATATAAGGAATATAAAGGATTATACTTTTAATAGGAGGAATTATGATGAAAAAGAAAAGATTTGCAGCGGCAGCTGCTCTCGGTATCCTTGCTTCTATGGCAGCACTTCCGCTGAATGCGTCTGCTGAGCCTGATACTTATACGGCTGTCAAGGGCTCGACCTTTAACTTCGACAAGTATCTTGTTATGGAGAATGAGGCAAAAGTTCCGAATGTAACATTTGATTTTGAGGTAGCTCCTGCTTCTGGGGCTGATCTTACTCCCGATGAGAATTCTCCATTTTCGCTTTATGCGGGACCTGCGGGAATAAAATTCAAAGCAGTTGCCACTCAGAATGTTTCTATTATAGATACAGATGTGACAAAGGCAAGAGTTACTTTCAGCTCAGAGGACGATACAAAGACTATAACTGAACTCAATTCAGGAGAAAAAACTATCAGTTTTATGACTGCTGTAAATAAAGAAGACGAGAAATTCGCTGAAAAGGTGCTGACTCTCGATCTTTCAGATGTTGAGTTCACGCAGCCTGGTGTCTACCGCTATATTATAACTGAAACGGCTGCAGGTGCTGTTGCAGGTGTAGCACCTGATTCTGACAACAAGAGATATCTCGATTTTTACGTTACTGCAAATACAGCAAATGAGCTCAGCGTTGCAGGCTACATATTCTATATTGATTCTGATAACAAGTCAACAGGCTTTACAAATCAGTACAAGACCGATAACCTCATGATCGAAAAGTTTGTTACAGGTAATCAGGGCGCTAAGAACAAGCACTTCAAGATAAATGTTAAGCTGACTGCTCCCGAGGGAATGTACATAAACGATAACAATGTATTTTCCGTTATAGGCAGCTTGGAAAAGGCTCCTGAGGCAAACAGCACTACTATCTATTCTGCCGATACTATGGGCTCGGCTGACGGTAATAATGTTACTGAGCTTACCTATGCACAGCTTAAGGCAGGACATGACTTCTATCTGTGCAGCGGTCATAATGTTGAGATAAAGGGTATACCCAACGGACTGGGATATGTTGTAACCGAGTATCAGGAGAAGTATACTCCTTCTGTTACATACTCATCGGGCAGCGATAACAAGACAGGCGACAAGGACGCTGAGGGTATGGTTATAGCAGGCGTTGCTACTGAGGTTTCTGAAAAGAAGAATAACACTTACTCTGTTACAGATACCTATCTGAGCGCAGATACCAACATCAAGTTCACAAATGAACTGAAGGGCGACATTCCTACAGGTGTTCTCATGTCTGTAGCAGGCGGAGCAGGTCTTGCTGCTGTTGGTGCGGCAGGTGTTCTGTGCGGATACTTCTTTAAGAGAAAGAAGAAGTCTGAGGAAGAATAAAAGCCTTGGCAAAGCTATGGAGAAAGCTCAACGAGCTTTACGGCTGGCTCGTGATAATATTTTTCGGCTTTATTATGCTTATTGGCATATGGCAGTGCTTTGACAACTATTACATATACAATCATACTCTGGATAACAGCGTTACAGAGTACAAGCCGAGGCGCGACAGCTCAGATGAAGCTGTCTATCAGAAGTCTCCCATAACCGATGAAATGGTCGGGTGGCTTACTGTCGATAATACCAATATCGATTACCCTGTTATGCAGGGACAGAATAATTCGCAGTTTCTAAATACCGATCCATTCGGGAATTATTCCCTGACGGGCAGTATTTTCCTCGACAGCAGGTGCAGTTCTGATTTTTCGGACGATTATTCCGTAATATACGGACATCACATGGATTACGGGAAGATGTTCGGCGCACTTGACGATTTCCTCAGTGAGAATTACCTGAAAAGCCACAGTACGGGTACTCTCATGGTGGGGAGAAACGGGGAAAAGACTTATTCTCTGAGGATATTTGCTTCAATGAGGGTAAGTGCAAGGGAAAAGACTGTATTTGACATGGATAACAGCAGTATAAGAAGCTTTATCCGTGATAATGCAAGTGTTCTGACTGAAGAAAGTTCTTCGCGGATACTTGCCCTCTCTACCTGTGCAGACGCAGAATCGGTCACAAGGATAGTGGTTTTCTGCTATATTGAATGATATTTTGAATGAAGGAGGCTTGTGTATGAAAACGTTACGGAAAACAGTATCTGTAGCTGCTGTATACTTGCTCTCCCTCTTTTTATGCATTTTCGGAGCTGTGAATGCCTTTGCATATGAGACTGTCATAGCTGAGATACCTGTGGATTGTTTTATGATATCAATGAATTATTCACAGACATATGTTGTAAAGCTTGAACTCGAGAGCGAGGAAGCTCCCGTTCCCGAGCAGGATACTCTCGAGATAGACAGCAATAACGGAAAGGCTTTCAGGATAGCCGTGACAGAACCTGGCACTTTCAGATACAAGATATATGAAGTTGCAGGAGATAATAAAAAAATAGAATATGACGACGATGTATATACAGTGACGCTGTTCGTGGAAAACGGTCCTGACGACAAGCTGGTGCCTACTGTGGTCGCAGGTGCAGACGGCAGCGGACGCAAGGCTCCAAGGATAAAATTCGAGAATAAGGTGCTGGGCGACAGCGAAATGATAACTACCACCTCTGCCATCACTTCAACAGCGGAGGCAACGGTCACAACGTCGTCCGTAACTGCTGCGGCTGCGGCAACAACTGCTGCGACAACAACTGCTGCGGTCACCACATCGGCAGTAAGCGGCTCAGGAGATAAAATATCGGAAATAGTAGATGCTGTACTGACGGGAGACAGCTTTCCTGCTCATGCAGTACGTTCAGTATTGATAATTTCATTCGCTGCGGCGATAGTTACATTCCTTTTCAATCGAAATAACAGTGAGGAGGAAGAAAAGAACAATGATTAAACTCAAGAAACGCATTGTAAGTGCGGCTTGTGCCGTTTCAATAATGCTTTCTGCCGTCAGCACAACGCTTTTCTCCGCTTCATTGGCTGCGGACAGCTTGTCTGACAGTATAATATCTTCGGAGCAGACAGAATGCTCCGATTACAGCAGGCAGAGCTTTGAGCTCTACCCAAACGATGATGAGCCTGAGCAGGTCATCACTCTTGAGGGCTCCATGCCCGAGGGCGTTGAAGCAGAGGCTGTGGACGTCTCAGAGGAACACGATGCTATAGCCGCATACGATATCACTCTCACCGACAGAGGTATGGAGTATCAGCCTGACGAGGAGCACCCCGTTTTTGTTGAGATATCGGCTCCTGCCATTGCCGAAGAGGAGAATATCGAGGTCTGGCATATAAAAGACGACGGCGAGCGCGAGATGATAACGGATTTCATCTTTGAGGACGGCAGACTGAGCTTTTATGCAGCAGGCTTCAGCGTTTATGAGATAACCAAAGCGGCAGAGGGCTCGGGCAGCGGTTCGGGAAGCCGAGATAATGCAGCAGCATTGAGCGACCTGTCAAGTCCGAGAGCAAGCGGCGGTTTCTATATCTATTATGGACAAGACAAATATATTACTAATAAACTCAATGACAAAAACGCTCTTATAGAAAGCACAAAGGATTCTGAGGCGGCAATATGGTATTTTGAGCCGGACGGTAAGTATTATCGTATTTTTACATATGTGGGAGACTCCAAGAAGTACATACATACCAAAGATGGAAATATGATAGAGCTGAGCGATTCATTTGACCTTTTTGAAATAAGCGAGGGTTCGGCAGAGAACGGTTTTTATTTCAAGAAAAAAGGCGAGGGTAAGTGGCTCCAGCATTCTAACGGCGGCAATGGTATAAGATACTACACCGATAATAATAACGCAGATAATTCAAATATGAAGCTCTATTTCAGAAAGAGCGCGGTTGTTTCTGCTGACGATCTTAAGTTTGACGGCAAGACATTCGGACTTTTCCACTATACCGACAAAGCAACTTCGGGCAACGCCCTTATGTCGCGCGGCGATTCTCATTCTCTGGTCAAGCTGATATTAAAGGCTCAGGGCAGCAACAGAGTACTTTACGTTGATCAGGACAACGAGATAGACAGGTGGAAGTTCAGCTCCGATACTGACGGGAAATATATCCTTTCTCTCGACGGCGAAAACGGTACAAGATACCTGTGCTTTGAGAACAACGAGATAAGCACTGCCGAAAATATTGAAAATGCAGGCAGATTCGAGGTCGAGGCTAATTCGGCAGGCATGATCTGTCTCAGCTCAGAGGGAAGATACATAACCTTTGATCCTGAGACGGAGGGCTTCACCACAGCAAACGACGGCGGCAATCCAAATGTCTGGCTGTGGACGCTGGACAAGGCTGCGCTGGCAGACAGCGACCTTATCACATTCTCGGCAGACAGAGTCAGCATTTCCGATGTAGAGGACGGACAGAAGGTAGTCATCTATATCCGTATCTGGAATGAACAGGACCTCAGATACGATATGTTTGCTGTTGACCACAACGGCGCACTTTATCCATGCTATGCTTCGGGCGGCAAGATAATGTGGCTGGGTGACGGTACAGGCTCTCTTGAATGGGTATTCACGGAACACGTTGATCCTGTGACAAAGAAGCCCAATTATTACTATGAGCTTTACAACCCCTACTCAGAAAAATACATAGCACCTCAGCTTGGTACTCCGCAGGTCCTTTCCGACAGCCCCATAGGTATCAATATGCAGGGCAGAAGAAACGGAGATTTCTACAGCGAGATACTTGGCTGGGACGAATCATGCTATAAGTATATAGGTCTGCGCCCGAATGAAGATAAAACGGCTCTGGAACCGTGCTCTGAGTCAACGGCACTTCCGTTTTACTTCGCAACTCTTGAGCCGCTCAATCTTTCCGACAGGCTCCATGATGTGCCGACTATCGACAATAATGAGTTCGGCATAAAAATGAAAATGGTCAACTTTGACGCTGTTAGCGGCAAGCAGTATGGCGGACCGTATGCGGCTTCTGTAACACAGGAATTTTTCGGCGGAGACGAAAGCACCAACAATCTGAAAAATGGCTTGTTCAGCACCGACCTTAAATCGGACGGTTATCCTGTTATAGCAGGCGTCAGCGACAATAACAGCATAGGCAGAAGCGTTTCTGAGATATTCAATACTTCCGATGCGAGAACCGTAAACCACCTTTTCCTCGAAAAGGTATATGAGTCCAGCGGCTATTTTGAGTTCGACAGCTGTCAGAACTTTGCCACTCTCAAGAAAACAGACGAAGACGGAAATATCATTTTCAATGAGAAAGATGTTGAAAAGGACAAGGAGACTGTCAAAGAGACAAACTTTACAGTATACCGCGAGCTCGGAACCCATGAGCACAGCACCTCCAATTCTCTGAAGCACGGACAGTTCTTCCCATATGATATTATCGTTCCTGGAGTATATTCAACTAAGAATCCGATCAACTGCTATTCATCACTGACGGGACGAACAGATAACAATAAGGGACTGCTCTCAAACAATGATCCAAGAAAGTATGAACAGCTTCATCTGATACAGTCGGAAAAAAAGGAAGCGGACTATTACTTCGGCATGGAAATGGAGGCTTCCTTTGTACAGACTCCCTCGGGACTTGACGCATGGGGACACGACATAGTATTTGAGTTTACAGGCGACGATGATTTCTGGCTCTATGTTGACGACGAGCTGGTGCTTGACCTTGGCGGTACTCATTCCGCATTACAGGGCAAGGTAAACTTCAGAACAGGCGAGGTCATCTTTGACTATACCGGCATGGAGCACGGAACAATGAAAACTGTTTCACTGCGCCAGTTGTTCATCGATAATTTCAAAGCGCGTAACCCCAATGCAACACAGGCTGAAATAGACGCTTATATTGCAGAAAAGAAGTTTGCAGAGGGCGAAGATGTCTTCAAGGACTATTCGACTCATACCATGAAGATATTCTACATGGAGAGAGGCGGAAACGCTTCAAATCTGTTTATGCGTTTCAATCTGGCATCAGTTACTCCTGGACACGTTGTGGTAGCAAAGACGCTCAGCGGTGACGGCGCAGACGAGATCAACACTGATTTCGTTGAGTATCCGTTCCAGATATACTACACTCTCCCTGAAGGAGAGGGCGGTGCTCCCGGAGAGCCAAGGCTTCTCGGCAATGACGATGAGCACATCAGAGTAACCTATCAGAATTCCAATCAGTCTGTTGCCTTTGTAAAAAAGTACAGACCTCCGGGATTCACAGATGAGCAGGCATACGAAAACATATACTTCATTAATCCGACAAAGAATGCGGAGATATCCTTCCCCGACGATACTATCAGCTACAAGATAGTCGAGTGTGCTGTTGACAGCTCGGTGTACGGCAAGGTAAGGATCAACGGCGAGGACGTACCTCCCGAAAGAACAGAAACAATACATAATCTGGTCAGCTATTCATCTGAGATAGGAACTGCTGATCAGAAGCCGAGTATCTCGTTTGAAAACTGCGTCAACAAGGGCGTGGTAAGAGACCTGTTTATCAAGAAAAAGCTCATTGATGACAACGGTGTTGAGATAACTGACGATCCTGCAAAATTCTCGTTCAGGCTTTATCTTTCATCAGTCGATGTTGCGGCAGATGACATGGAGCTTACGAATATGTACAGCTATCACGTACTATCTCCCAATAAAATGCTGTGCGTTTACGACAAGGATATCAAATCATTCAGGGAAACCTCTCTTGAATATACTCACGCTAATGTTGAGGCAGTGGAGCAGGGCAGAGTTGCAGGGCTTGAAAAGGACGATATTACATTCAGCACATCGGGCTTCGGAGCTATTTCGGGTATTCCCGCAGGCTACACCATATGTGTGCCGAGGCTTACCGTGGGTACTGTTTTCAAGGTCACAGAGGACGTCAAGTCAGGCTACGGCTTGCAGGGCTATGAACGTGTATTCGGCGACAAGAAGCTGGAGGACGGTTCTGTAGTTCCCATTGCTTCATACGATCAGTATGACAATAATCCAATGAATGTCGGCAAGGTCATCTCGGGCGAGAATCCGCAGATGGAGATAGTCAACAAAAAGGGCTACGGTTTGAATGTAAGCAAAAAGTGGAGCGACCTTGATATAACCACTTCACATTCCAATATCTATACGGCAGTATACGTAGACGGCGAGCTCCTTGAGGGCTCAGTAAGAAAGATACAGTCACCGTCAGTTTCGGCGTATTACTTCTGGACAACTCTTAAGCCCTATGCCAACGGCAAGCCACGTACAAGCTTTGACGGCTATGAGGTAAAAGAAGTAGTTCTCAGCGGTACAACTACAGTTGATGCAGACGGAACAGTTACAGGTTACAGCAGGATAACTCCCTTATCGGCAGGAGATAAGCTCAAAGTTACTGTACAGAGAACTGCCGCGGCTACTCCGAAGGGAGAATCTGCCGAAAAGCAGTATGATTACGTAGCGTCATATACAAAGGGCGAAGAACTGGGCTCTATCCGTACCGATACAATAACCAATAACCGCGAAGGTGGCGTTGCCGTAAGGCTCTTTAAATGGGGCAGCGACGTACCGCTGAGCGGCGGCAGCTTTGAGCTTGCAGACAGCAGCGGAAAAGTGCTGGGCAATTACACTTCGTCCGCAGACGGTACGGTCACTATGATGTATAATTACGAGCCCGACAAGCTTTATACTCTCAGGCAGAAAACTGCTCCAAGGGGCTATGTGGGCTTGCAGAAGTCTTTGCGCTTCAAGGTGAACGTCGATGAAACAGTATCCTTGTACTATGATGACGGCACCGAATGGGGAACTGCGTCTGCTCACGATAAAGGCTGGGTGGACAGCAAAAAGGGAACCAATGGTCTGACGGCTTTTGTGGACGTCTACAACAAGCCCTTTAACTTCAAGATAGTAAAGACCGATGAAACAGACCATGGTCTGAAGCTCTCAGGCGCTCACTTTGCACTGTATAAGCAGAGACCGACTACTATCGTAGGCGACGTAAAGCGAAAAGATCCGATGGAAGGCTTTGAGGACCTCACCACCTTTAACGGCGAGGTAGTTGTCTGCGGCGGAAACAGCGGCAGAACTATCGATCCTGGAGCAAACGGCTCGGTGTATTTCCTTACCGAGACAGATGCGCCGTTCAACTACAAAAAGCTTGAAGATGATATCATTTTCCATATATCTCCTATCGGCGTTCCCTCAATGAGAGGCGGTATCGACTACGGTCGGCTTGTGGAGACTGAGGACAGTTACATCTATACTCTCAGCGTTCCGAATGTCAAGGAAGACGTGACGACCAGATTCCTTACGATCGAGAAAAAGGTCGGCGGTCCTTTCGGAGACATGAGCAAGGAATTCAGCTTTACTGTGGAATTCAGTAACGCAGGAGACGGCGACGGCTTCGTATGGGCTAAGAACGGCGATCAGCAGGCGGCTATGCCGCGCAGCGGCGGCAGCTTCAAAATGAAGCATAACGACAAGGTCGAGATAGCGCTCCCGTCAGGGGTAAAGGTCAAGGTCAAGGAGAACAGCGATGGCTATGAGCCTGCTTTCAGTCTCGGAGGAGCTGAGGCTGTATCCGATGATGAGCTTGAATTCACCTTCACTGACTCGGTAGAGCTTGTGGTGACGAATACCCTTAACGGTACGCTACCTTTGGGCATAGCAGGTACGACAGTTCGTTCAGCTGCTCTTGTCATGATACCGCTGTTACCCATAGGATATGCGCTTTTTAGCAAGCGAAAGAGAAAACGTAAAGTATAACGCGATATGCGGCTCAGTTTATCTGAGCCGCTTTTTCTGTAGTAAAATGTTGTATTATAAAAAATTCTGTGATATAATGTTAGCGGACATAAATAAAAATCGTCCAAAAAGGATATGAGGTAAAAATGAATAAGATAATCGACATTTCTCAGGAGATATTCTCATGCAAGGTGTTCCCTGGGGATCCTGCACCGAAGAATACTCAGCTATTAAGCATAAAAAATGGTGACGTATGCAATCTGACGCAGCTTTCAATGTGCGCTCATAACGGAACTCACGTTGACGCGCCGTTCCATTTTCTCACTGACGGGAAGACCATAGACCAAATGGGAATTGTGCCCTTTGTGGGGGACTGTTTTGTGGCTCGTCATGACGGCAATGTTACGGCAGCTGACGCAGCATCCATAATGGAAAAAGCAAAAGCAGCAGGCGCGGCTGAGCGCATACTTATCGCAGGAAAAGCGACGGTTACTGCCGAGGCAGCCCGTGTATTTGCAGCGGCAGGCATAAAGCTTCTCGGAAACGAAAGCCAGACCGTAGGTCCCGAGGACGCGCCAAAGGAAGTACATCTTATCCTGCTTGGAGCTGAGGTGGTTTTGCTGGAGGGGATAGTTCTTGACAATGTTGACGAGGGAAGATACTTTCTCAGCGCAGCTCCGCTTAATTTAGGCGGCTGTGACGGAGCTCCGTGCAGAGCATATCTCATAAAGTAAGGCCAAAGCTTTGGAGCACTAATAAATAGCAAGAAAGAGTCTGAATAAACGTGATACCCATATAGAAGTTTTATGCTTATTATTGAGAGTACCCCTTTTGAAAAAGGGGCTTCTCTCAAACTCTCTCCCTAAAACTTTCAGTTTTATTTTTTCTCATATAGGGCTCGCTCTGTATTATTACAGGGCTTTTATTTATTTTCAGCGAGCCCTATATGAGAAAAAATCAGCTAAAAAAGTCTTTGGAAAGGGGTTCGGGGGAAAGCCTTTCTTCAGAAAGGTTTCCCCCGATAAAAAGTATGACCTGCTATATAAGTATCACGGTTAATCGGACTTTTTTGTTTTATGAAGCTCTGCTTAGGCTATAGCATTTCCCTATAACCTATGATAAATCTATCGTATTGGACACCTACGAAAAACAGGTGTATAATTAATACATATTAAAACGATAGGAGAAATGGTATGAAAGAGATTCTATGGCTCGGAAGAGGCGGTCAGGGCGCATTTACCGCTGCAAAGCTTCTCGGAGCAGCCTATACGATAGATGATGACGATAAGTACGCCCTTGCATTTCCGTCATTCGGTCCCGAGCGCCGCGGGGCTCCCGTAAGAGCATTCACAAAGCTTGATACAAAGCCTGTTGCGGACAGAAGTCAGACCGAAAAGGCTGATTATATCGTTATCCTTGACGATACGCTGTACAGTCCCCAGCTTCTTGAGCTTCTGAAAGACAGCGGAAAAATAATAGTCAATTCAAAGCAGGATATCGGCGGAGTCTGTACCTTTGATGCTGAGAAAATAGCCGCAGAATTCAGACTTCCAACAGTAAATACAGTTATGTTCGGACTTCTTATCGGGCTTTCGGAAGTCGTTTCGTCTGACAATGCAGCAGAAGCTATAAAAGGCTATATGCCGCAGAAAATACAGGAGCGCAATATCAATGCGCTTCTCAGAGCTGTTCAGGAGGTGACAAAGTGAGACCGCATATCAGAGAGAAAAAGTGCTTCACATTCGATGAAGTTCCCGAGAATACGTCATTTGAAGCAGGCTACCTCACTACCGTCAACAGCGGCTGGCGAAGCATAAGACCTGTTATAAACAGCGCAAAATGCGTGGGCTGTGAGCAGTGCTATCTCTACTGTCCCGACGGAGTTATATCCATACAGGACGGCAAGGCAGTCATCGACTACGATTTCTGCAAGGGCTGCGGAATATGCGCGAAAATATGTAAGATAAAGGCAATAGAAATGGAGGCGGAGCGTAAATGAGCAAAAAATTCTTATCAGGCAACGAGGCTTTTGCCGAGGGCATACGTCTTGCACGTCCGCAGGTCATTTCGGCTTATCCTATAACTCCACAGACCATAGTTGTTGAGCGCCTTTCGGAAATGGTGGAGGACGGCAGTCTCAACGCTGAATACGTACACGTTGAGTCCGAGCATTCGGCTATGTCATGTGCTATAGGAGCAAGTGCCGCAGGCGCGAGAGCCTTTACGGCGACCTCCTCTCAGGGACTTCTCTACATGGCTGAATGTCTCTACTATGCGTCTGGCGGACGTTTTCCCATAGTTATGATGAACGCAGACCGTTCAACTGCTCTGCCGTGGAATATCTACGGCGACCAGCGCGACAGCCTTTCACAGCTTGACAGCGGCTGGATACAGGCGTATGCCGAGAACGCTCAGGAGGCTCTCGACCTTGCGCTCATGAGCTACAGGATAGCTGAGGACAAGCGTGTTTCAACGCCCTATATGGCTAATCTGGACGGCTTCGTGCTTACACATACATACGAAACGGTGGATATCCCCGAAAGGGAACAGGCAGACAGATTCCTGCCGCCCTATGAGACCGACAACCGCATAGACCTTGACGCTCCTAAGAATATGGCGTTTTCGGCAGGTCCCGATACAAACTACATTTTCAAATACAAGGAGCATGAGGGTGTACTTGCGGCTCGTGAAGTCATTGCCGAGACTGAAAAGGCTTTTGCCGAGATATTCGGCAGAAAATACACAGGACTGCTTGAAAATTACCGCACCGAGGACGCTGACTACATTATCGTTACTCTGGGCAGTATAGCAGGTCTCTGCCGTGAAACTGCGGATAAGCTCCGCGAAAATGGCGTAAAGGCAGGCGTTGTCCGCATTCGCTACATGAGACCTTTTCCTAATGAGGAGGTAGCTGAGGTCCTGCGCAATGCCAAGGCATATGCAGTTCTTGAAAAGGACATCAGCTTCGGCAACGAGGGAACGGTTTTCACCAATGTTAATTCCGCCCTGAAAAAGGCAGGAGCTGACGTAAAGGGCTACAACTTCATTGGCGGTCTGGGCGGACGCAATATCTCCGCTTCTGACATTGAAAAGATATACAATGACATCACAAATGGCACGGAAAGTGTCAATTTTATAGGAATAGGAGGCGAGAGCAATGGCAAATAAGGTTGCAGACAGCATATCACGCGAGGAATTTTTCTACGGACACAAAGCTTGTGCAGGCTGCGGCGGAAGTCTTGCTGTAAGAGCTGCACTGAAGGTCCTCGGACCAAATGCGGTATCGGTTCTTCCTGCGGGCTGTATGTCGGCAGTAGGCTTCAATTTCCCACAGCTTTGCTTCTCAAATAACTCCATAATCTCGACCTTTGCAGGTACAGCCTCCATGCTCACAGGCGTTGAAGCAGGTCTCCGTGCAAGGGGAATAAAGGATTTCACGGCAGTTGGCTTTGCAGGTGACGGCGGTACGGCAGATATCGGTATACAGGCTCTTTCGGGAGCTATCGACCGCAACGATAATATCATCTACATCTGCTACGACAACGAAGCCTACATGAATACGGGCATACAGAAGAGCGGTCTCACGCCTTTCGGTGCAAAGACCACAACTACTCCGGCAGGAAAGAATATCCACGGAAATATCCGTCCCAAGAAGAATATGTTCGAGATAGCCGCTGCACATGATATTCCATATGCTGCAACTGCAAGCGTGGGTTATATCTACGATTTCATTCAAAAGGTGCAGAAGGCTTCACAGATTCAGGGTACAAAGTATATCCACGTAATCGCTCCATGTCCTACAGGCTGGGGAGTTGCTCCCGATGAGACTGTTGAGATAGCCAAGGAGGTCGTTGACTGCGGACTGTGGTATCTTGCAGAGTACGAAAACGGCGAATTCAAGCTCAATCACAAGCCCAAGGAGTTCACCAGTGTTGAGGCTTATCTGAAAAAGCAGGGACGCTTCAAGCACCTTACTGACGAGGATATAGAGGTGATAACGGCTTCAAGGGACAAGAAATGGGAGTTTATCGGCAAAAACTTTGCGGTTTGAGTTTATTTGCGCAGAAAAAACTGTTTTGAATACAAACGGTAATATCTGCGTCAACATCAACTGTCGATATAATTTGTTTATAAATTATTAATTCAATCTGATGCAGAATGTGTTATAATAATATCTATAATATTTTTATAGGCAAATTATCACCGAAAAGAGTTGACAATGATATGATGAACTATACTGATAAAATGACGCACAACACCGCAGTAAATTCTACAGTACAGCATAACTGCGCTCTTTTTAAGATAGGATAGATGTAATAAGCGTTCTCAGAGGGATAAGTGTTTCCTTTGAGGACGCTTTTTATTTGAACAGATAATTCTTCTGAAAGGGGGCAATCCATGAATATAATAATAGAATTTATCGGACAGAGCTACATGACGCTCATGCTGCTTCTGGGACTTATAATCATAATGCTTGTAAACCGACGGATAAAAATAGACGGAGTTCAGTACGTATGGGCGATTGCAAGCCTTGTATTCATCATTACCGTATGTGAATACGTGGAATACTGGTGCGACACATATAATAAGCCTATATGGATAAGATACGTAAAATCAGCGATAACCTACTCGCTGAATCCGCTGCTCATATTGCTGGAGCTTTACCTTATCGCTCCCATAAAGCATAAATTCCTGCTGGTTATACCATACATAATAGATGTGGTATTGGCAGTATCTGACCTTTTCGGCACTAATTTTATCTATGCCTACACAGAAGACCATAATTTTATTTCGGGAAAGCTGAAAGTGGTACCTGCCATAGTCGTATGCTTCTATATCCTGCTGCTGACCTTTTATTCCAACTATTTTATCAAAAACGACGAGCGTTCAAAGGCGATAATAGTATTCTTTATGTCTTTTAGCACCATAATCACTGTCTATCTGGAATACGAAAACATTATCGTCAATCACACTACCGATATAGCTGCAATGGAAATGCTGATATACTATTTCTATCTTGCGGCGATACATCACAGCAAGGTACAACAGAAACTCCACGCAAGCGAGCTTGCGCTTGAAAGGCAGAACAACGAGCTCCTTATGGCACAGATACAGCCGCATTTCATCAATAATTCACTGCTTGCCATACAGGCGAGGTGCATGGATTATCCCGAGATATACGACAGTATCAGGAACTTTTCACGGTATCTGCGGTCGAATTTCGACAACATAGGCAATACTCACCCTATCACCTTTGAGCAGGAGCTGAAGAACATCAAGGCGTATCTTGCCCTTGAAAAGATGAACTTCGGCGACAGGCTCACAGTGGAATACGATATTGACAACGAGGACTTCATGCTCCCTGCTCTCAGCGTTGAACCCCTTGTGGAGAACGCAGTTCGGCACGGAGTAGCCGCAAGAGAGAACGGCGGCGTTGTACAGATAATACAGCGCGACGAGGAGAGCGGCATAATTATTGAAGTCCGCGATATCGGACAGGGAAAGCTCAATCTGACAGAAAAACAGGAAAAACGCCGCGGTATCGGAGTTGCCAACGTCCGAGCCCGCCTTGCGGTCAATAATAAGGGTGTTCTGGAGCTTATTCCCGAGGATAACGGGTACTGCGCCAGAATAATTCTCAAAGATATAAGATATGCTGATGAAAAAGGGGAGAAAAATGTATGATAACCGTATTTGCAGATGATAACGAGTCATCAAGACGCATGATGAAAATGGTGATGAACTCCATTGATCCTATGGGTTCGCACTATTTTGCGGAAAATGCCGCAAAAGCCATTGACCTTGTGGCAGAGCATAATCCCGATGTGCTCTTCCTTGATATTGAAATGCCGGGGCTAAGCGGTATTGAAGCCGCCAATCACCTTAAACAGGTGCAGCCCGAGCTCAACGTCATATTCGTTACGGGACACCCTGAGTACGCAAGGGACGCTCTGCGCCTGTATTGCAGCGGCTTCATCGAAAAGCCCTATGACGAGTACGATGTGCTGGAGGCTCTTAAGCACCTGCGCTATCCATTGAAGCAGGCTATTTCGCCGCTGGTGGTTCGCTGTGAGGGGCATTTCGCGGTATTCTTCAAGGGCGAGCCTTTTACATTCAAGCGCAGGCTTACTATGGAGCTTTTTGCGTATCTGGTATACAAAAACGGAGCTATGTGTACAAACGGCGACCTTTTGGGCATACTCTGGGACGGCGATCCCGAAAAGGGTGATCATCTTCGTCAGCTGGTCAAGGATATGCGGGACTGCTTTGAAAATGCAGGCATAACCGATATCATCGTAAAGCGCCACGGCAGTCTCGGACTGAATACAAGCGCTTATGAGATAAAAGGGAACACCGCTTCTCTGAACGAGGAATTCAACTGGGTATAAGCCTATTGTATACTGTTGAACCTGCTTTGTGATATACGATTAGTAAAAAATAATGGAACAGAATTTCATTTAAGTCGCATTGTTTACAAAATATTAATTGAATGTTTTCGGATTATTCATAAATACTATACTATATGTAACGATTCTGTCACAGACTGTATGGTATAATATAATCAAGATAAAGGAAAGATTATAGAGGCTATAACATAAATCCCTAAGTCATAAACCATAACCCCACATCTCAGCATACCCCATTATCCAAAAGGCTGAAAAGCCCAAATCAAGAAAGAAAGCAAATCATGTTTCACTTTCTTTCTTGACTCAATTAACCATAAGCGGCTGCGCAATAGTGTAGTCGCTTCAATTTTTTTATCTGGAATTATTTCCTGTAAATACGTAAAATCGCACAATGAAAAAGACCTCCTGCGACAGAGCATAAGCCACGGGAGGTCTTTGCAATATAAGGAGGGAGATTACTTGAATATTGAGCGGAATCGGTTCATAGCCTCGTCAGTGTTTTCCTTGTTATTGAATGCTGTAAGTCTGAACCATCTGCTGCCGTTCTGACCGAAGCCTGCACCTGGAGTTCCTACAACGCCTGTCTTTTCAAGCAGGAAGTCGAAGAACTGCCAGCTGTCCATGCCGAAGGGGCACTCGAACCATATATACGGAGAATTGATACCGCCTGTGAAGCGAATACCCAGTTCTGTCATGGTATCTGAGATTATCTTTGCATTCTCCATATAATGAGCTATCATAGCTTTTGCTTCTGCCATGCCTGCTTCACTGAAAACAGCTGCTGCGGCACGCTGTACGATGTAGGGAACACCGTTGAATTTGGTGCACTGACGGCGGTTCCACATCTTGTTGAGGCTCATTTCTCTGCCGTCTGCGGACTTTGAGGTTATAGCCTTAGGAACTATGGTATATCCGCAGCGTGTACCTGTAAAGCCAGCAGTCTTGGACAGGGAGCAGAACTCCACAGCGCACTTTTCTGCGCCCTCTATCTCATAGATACTGTGTGGGAGCTCGCTGTCCGAGATAAAGCATTCGTAAGCCGAATCAAATAGTATAACAGCGTCGTTTTCAAGGGCATAATCCACCCATTCGCGGAGCTGAGCCCTGTTGTAGCAGGCTCCCGTAGGATTGTTAGGGGAGCAGATATAGATTATATCAGCGTGAACGCTCTTATCGGGCATAGGGAGGAAGTTGTTCTCGGCAGTGCCGTTGATAAAGACGATTTTCCTGCCGTTCATGGTATTTGTATCAACGTAAACGGGGTACACAGGATCGGGTATCATAACAGTGTTATCCTTTGAGAAAAGGTCGGTGATATTACCTGTGTCGGACTTAGCACCGTCGGAGACGAAAATCTCATCGGTGTCAAGCTCCACGCCGAATGTCTTGTAATGTCCCTGTATAGCCTCGCGGAGAAAGTCGTAACCCTGCTCGGGACCGTATCCGCGGAAGCTCTCAGCTTTGCCCATTTCATCAGCGGCGGAGTGCATAGTTTCCACTACAGTTTTGCCGAGAGGCAGGGTAACGTCGCCGATACCAAGACGAATTACAGATCTATCGGGATTTTTCTGCTGAAATACAGAAACACGTTTAGCTACCTCGCTAAAGAGGTAGCTTTCTTTCAGATCTAAGAATTTTTCATTGAAATTAGCCATTGTAATACTCTCCGTCAAATGTAAATTCCGCAGGACCAGTCATATAAATGTGACCGTCCTCTGCGTTCCATTCTATTGTCAGCTGACCGCCAAGCAGGTCTACCGTTACGGGTTCTCTCGGACTGATACCATTGAGACAAGCCGCCGCAACAGTTCCGCAGGTGCCTGTTCCGCAGGCAAGGGTCTCTCCTGTACCGCGCTCCCATACGCGCATTTTCAGATGTGTGGGTGAGAGAACGTTTACGAACTCGATATTAGCCTTGTGTGGGAAGTGTGCGTCCTGCTCGAAAATTCTGCCGTATTTCTCAGCATCAAATGTTCTGACGTCCTCGTCTATGAATGTAACTGCATGGGGATTGCCCATTGACACGCAGGTAAATGTGAACTTTCTGCCGAATGCTGTCAGCTTTAGGTCTTTAACAGGGGATCTATCAGCTGTAACAGGTATCTCAGCAGCCTCTGTTATGGGAGCTCCCATATCAACTGTAAGGGTACGTGCGATATCGTTTTCGTCGGTGTTTACGGTTATCAGCTTTATGCCTGCCAGCGTTTCAACGGATATCTCTTTTTTGTGGATAATATCTCTGTCGTAGACGTATTTTGCCACACAGCGAATGGCATTGCCGCACATCTCGGACTCGCTGCCGTCAGGATTGAACATACGCATTTTGCAGTCGGCTGTCTCACTCGGACATATCAGCACCAGACCGTCAGAGCCGATACCGAAGTGTCTGTCGCTTATCGCGCAGGCAAGCTGCTGGGGAGAGCTTACGCTCTCCTCAAAACAGTTTACGTACACGTAATCATTGCCGCAGCCCTGCATTTTTGTAAATCTCATTTATATCACACTCCGAAAAGAAGCTTGTCATATGTCGGGAATGGATAGTAGTCCTCAGCTGTCATAGTTTCAGCCTTGTCAGCAGCTGCACGGAGCTTATCCATTGCAGGGAGCATAGTGTCGCGGACAAACTCGGAAGCCTTGATGATAACATCTATCTTCTTGAAGTCTGCAACAGCCTTTTCAAGCTTGCTTGTTGCAGCGTCCATTTCGTCGATGAGCTCTGAAAGCTGTGAAACCAGAGATGTTTCATACTTGCAGGCTACCTTGGATACGCTCTTCTTAACGGATACGGCAGAAGCAGTATCAGCTGCAAATTTAGCAACAGCAGGGATAATTTCCTTGCGAGCCATGTCTATCATTGTAACAGCTTCGATGTTGACTGTCTTGATGTAGTTCTCAAGCATGATATCGCAGCGTGAGAATATCTCGGCTTCTGTGAAGATACCATGCGATGTGAGCATTTCCACGTTCTTCTTGTCGCAGATGTGAGGCATAGCGTCAGCAGTGGTCTTATAGTTGCAGAGGCCGCGCTTCTCAGCTTCCTTTATCCAAGCGTCATCGTAGCCGTTGCCGTTGAAGATGATTCGCTTGTGCTCCTTGATTGTCTTCTTGATAAGGTCGTGGAGCGCCTTGTTGAAGTCCTTGGCCTTTTCGAGTTTGTCTGCGAACTGTTTCAGTTCCTCAGCAACAGCAGCATTGAGGTGAATGTTAGCGCATGAAATACTGTTGGAAGAACCAAGCATACGGAACTCGAACTTGTTTCCTGTAAATGCGAAAGGGGAAGTTCTGTTACGGTCAGTGGAATCCTTGCTGAACTTAGGCAGAACATCAACGCCAAGCTGCATTTTTTCTTTCTTAGTGCCGCCGTATGGCTTATCAGCCTCTATAGCGTCCAGAACTGAGGTGAGCTCGTCGCCGAGGAAGATAGAGATTACAGCAGGCGGAGCTTCGTTAGCACCAAGTCTGTGATCGTTGCCTGCAGTTGCAACGGACAATCTCAGTAAGTCCTGATAGTCGTCAACAGCCTTGATAACAGCTGCAAGGAATAGCAGGAACTGTGCGTTCTCAGCAGGTGTTTCGCCCGGTGAGAGAAGGTTCTCGCCCTGGTCTGTGGAGATAGACCAGTTGTTGTGCTTACCAGAACCGTTTACGCCTGCGAATGGCTTTTCGTGAAGCAGGCAAACAAGATTATGGCGGAGAGCCACCTTCTGCATAACCTCCATAGTGAGCTGGTTGTGGTCGGCAGCAATATTTGTTGTATCGTAAATAGGAGCAAGCTCGTGCTGTGCAGGAGCAACCTCGTTGTGCTTTGTCTTGGCATAGATACCGAGCTTCCAGAGCTCTGAATCAAGGTCAGCCATGTATTCTGCAACTCTTGGCTTGATAGAGCCGAAGTAGTGGTCGTCCATTTCCTGTCCCTTTGGAGGCATTGCACCGAAGAGGGTTCTGCCTGTCATGATAAGGTCTTTTCTCTTCTTCCACATATCACGGTCAACAAGGAAGTATTCCTGCTCGGGACCAACTGATGTCTTAACGCTCTTGACGCTTGTGTTTCCGAAGAGTTTCAGGATACGCAGAGCCTGCTTGTTGATAGCTTCCATAGAACGGAGAAGCGGAACTTTTTTATCGAGAGCTTCACCTGTGTAGGAGCAGAATGCAGTAGGAATGTACAGTGTGCCGTCCTTGATGAAAGCGTATGAAGTAGGATCCCATGCTGTATAGCCTCTTGCCTCAAATGTAGCGCGAAGTCCGCCCGATGGGAATGATGAAGCGTCAGGCTCGCCCTTTACGAGCTCCTTGCCCGAGAACTCCATGATAACACGTCCGTCGGGGGCAGGGCTGATGAAGCTGTCGTGCTTCTCGGCTGTAACGCCTGTCATTGGCTGGAACCAGTGAGTATAGTGAGTAGCGCCCTTTTCGATAGCCCAGTCCTTCATAGCAGCTGCAACTGCATTGGCAACTGAAATATCAAGAGGAGTACCTCTGTCTATCGTTCTTTTCAGTGATTTGTACACCTTTTCGGAAAGCATTGCTTTCATGATTCTGTCGTCGAATACCATTGAGCCAAAATAATCTGTTACCTTTTCCATAATAAAATCCTCCTTAGTTGTTTTCGAGCGAAGCTCTTATAAAATCCGCAAACAGCTTGTGCGGTTTGTTTGGTCTTGATTTGAATTCGGGGTGGAACTGAACTCCCACGAACCACGGGTGTGTTGGGAGCTCTACTATTTCAACCAGCTTTTCGTCCGGTGAAAGTCCTGCAATGTGAAGTCCGTTTGAAGTCAGCACCTTGCGGTATGCGTTGTTGAATTCATAACGGTGGCGGTGGCGCTCATAAATGAGCTCATCGCCGTATATATCGCGGCATCTTGAGCTTTCGCTCAGCTTGCAGGGATAAAGTCCAAGCCGCATTGTGCCGCCTTTCTGGTCGATGTTTCTCTGCTCGTCCATGATGTCAATAACGGGATATGGAGTTTCTCCGAACTCCGCGGAATTTGCACCGTCAAGCTTGCAGACGTTTCTTGCATATTCAATGACCGACATCTGCATACCAAGGCATATTCCGAAGAATGGTACATTATTCTCACGGGCATAGCGGATAGTTTCTATCATGCCCTCAACTCCTCGATGACCGAAGCCGCCCGGGACTATAAGTCCGCTGCAATCCGCGAATATTTTCGCTGCATTATCGGCTGTGACCTCCTCGGAGTCTATCCATTTTATATCCACAGCCGCATCATTTACGATACCGCCGTGACGGAGCGCCTCTGCTACTGATAGGTAAGCGTCGTGGAGCTCCACATATTTTCCAACAAGTCCTATAGTTACATTTTTGTGAGCATTTTCAGCTCTGTGGACCATTTCCGTCCACTCTGTCAGGTCGGGAGCGTTGTCTGTGAGCCCGAGATGACGGCATACCGAGTGAGCAAGTCCCTCGTTTTCCAGCCACAGCGGAACCTCATACAGTGACGGAGCTGTCAGGTTTTGGATAACGTCCTCCTTGCGGATATTGCAGAAGAGGGCTATCTTTTCAGCCATATCGTCGGGGATGCGTTTTTCTGTTCGGCAAACGATGATATCAGGCTGTATGCCTATTGAAAGAAGCTCCTTGGTGGAGTGCTGGGTGGGCTTGGATTTCAGCTCCTCAGAGCCTGCGATATAGGGAACAAGGGTAACGTGTATGTAGCATACGTTCTCGCGTCCCTGCTCGGTGCCTACCTGACGTATAGCCTCAAGGAAAGGCGTTGACTCGATATCTCCGACTGTACCGCCTATCTCTGTGATGACTACGTCTGCATTTGCTTCATTAGCCGCGCTGTAGACTCTGTCCTTTATCTCGTTGGTGATGTGTGGGATTACCTGAACCGTACCGCCGAGATAGTCGCCGCGGCGCTCCTTTGTGATAACGTTCCAGTAGATCTTGCCTGTAGTCACATTGGAGTGAACCGACAGATTTTCATCTACGAATCGCTCATAGTGACCGAGATCAAGGTCGGTCTCCGCGCCGTCGTCGGTAACGAATACCTCACCATGCTGGAAAGGTGACATAGTTCCCGGATCGACGTTGATGTAGGGATCAAATTTTTGAATGGTGACCTTATAGCCGCGCTGTTTGAGAAGTCTTCCCAATGAAGCTGCCGTGATACCCTTGCCGAGTCCCGAAACGACTCCGCCTGTTACAAAAATGAACTTTGACATTTGCATATGCTCCTTGAAATACATTTATGATAAAGGCTGTCTGCGGATACTGGGAGATTTTTAAGATATACATTTTGTTTTATCCGCAGACGCCCTTGTCAGCTTATGCTTTTTCCCACTCCGCGGAATCGTGAAGTGCGTTGTAGCCCTCTTCGCCTGTTCTGATCTTGATTACATTCTCTATGTCATAGATGAACATCTTGCCGTCGCCATAGTTGCCTGTATAGAGAGCTGTTTTTGCTGCTGCAACTACCTTTTCTACAGGTACTGCGCATACTGCAATTTCAGCCTTGACTTTCGGGAGCAGATTCATTTCAACACTTGCACCACGGTAGTAATTCTTCTGTCCGTTCTGCATACCGCAGCCGAGGACATTTGTTACTGTGATACCCTTTACGTCGATAGCTTCCATAGCTTCGATGAACTGCTGGAGCTTCTGCTGCTTGAATATTACTACGATGTTTG
>Ga0129313_1000156_pt1 | contig 68106 bp, 55 predicted proteins | sample O1105metagenome_FD_94436 | JGI IMG/M metagenome (GOLD analysis project Ga0129313, IMG submission 94436) | Orangutan group fecal microbial communities from fecal samples from Wisconsin, USA - O1105 metagenome | ecosystem: Host-associated > Mammals > Digestive system > Large intestine > Fecal...
ATTCCGGATACTGCTAATGCAAGAGAAATTGGAGAATGTGTGCTTCGTGCAGTGGAGTATATCGGAAATAGTCCATTATCTTCTGCAAATCCTAAGGAAAGAGAAGCTAATGCGGCGTGGAAGAAAAACAGCAGATATAAAAGCAAAACTGCGTTTTGGAAAAATAACCATTATGTGCGAATAAACATAACCGAAAGTAACCAGTGTATTGTTTATTCAATGAAGAGATCAGAAAAACATCAGGGAACATATGATGAAATTATTAAGGAAGTCGTTCTGCCTATGGACACAGATACAGAAGAGATAGGGAAATCTGTCATTGATGTGTTTGCAGCGTCTGAGAGTTATTATGGGAGTAAAAAAGCCTATAAAATAAAGGACAAAAGAACAATCTCGTTATTGGATGAAAAGAAAATCGTTATTAACTCGCGATGGGACGATAAGTGGGTAGATTTTCAAGATGGTGGAAGTGCAGAGATTTATCAATTATACAAATATGTAGCAGATGATGGTGATGTACTTGCATGTATATATTGGGGAATTGCACCAGAGCTTGATTGTGATATGAGCCGGGACAATGTTATGACATCATGGAAAAGACTATGCGGAAAAGTGGATGTTTATGAATATAAGCTTGTGACTGGCAGCATATTCAGTACTTGTGCTGAAATGGAAAATGAAGATGTTCATAAGATTTCATATTATGTGCAAATGATGGACGACTTACTATTGGAATGTGGGTTAGAGATACTTAAGGAAAATGTATCTGGGAAACAAGTAAGTCAATTTATAAATTTTTTTGACGATGTGATAGTAAGTAGTAAGATTTCAGATTAAAGCATAAAGCGCAAGATGGTAGTACAGATACATTGCGATATGTGCAAAGATTGCAAGACCATAGTGAGAAGCTATATAGTTGAGGATACTGATAAGAAGTGGCTTAAATAAAAGACAGAAGAATGTTCATGGTTTTACATTTGCAGAGATAAAAAAATCAGCAGTTCATATCGAACTGCTGATTTTTTTGTGACACGATAAATGTTTATTTGTTTTCTACTTTATGAATCATAATCCGGCAGATCGTTGAAGAACATGTACATTGCATTGGTGTTACGCTCCAGGGCTGCCATTGTTGAAGGCAGTGGAACTGCAATGAGATCGTTGAACTCAAATTCTCCAAGCTCCGGTCTGATCTTGTATCCCAGGTTTCTCTCATTTAAAGAGAAGTCTGCGTTAAATTCATAATTGTTGCCTCTTGCGTCAAGGCGGACCCATCTTTTAAGGTTTGGCTCATATACTGCATTAAGGGCATGAAGTGCCAGCTTGTTTGACGAAGAAAAATGCTTGATACGCTGATAGCAGAAGCCTGTATAAATTCCATTTGCACGCATAAGTGCAGCAAGAAGATTTGCCTTTGCGTAGCTCATTCCTGTTTTCTTTTCAAGGACATCTGAGGCTGAGATGGTTATGATATCATCCTTTGTATCCCATGTGTGATAGATCTCGTCTCTCACAAAATAATAAATCTTTTCAATTTTGTCGATTGGTTCAATTAACCCCTTTGTTAATTCAAAAGCCTTAGCTTTCACAGCAGGGTCATCATAATTCACGTACTTATCGAATTTTAAATAAGATGCGTCCTTGTTGCGTTGAATTAAATCCATTGTTGTAATCCCTCCGGTTTTCAGTATATCTCCCCAAAGTGCAGGTGAAATATTTGCACTTAATATACCGTATCAACTGATATTAAATTATAAATCTTTATTTAATGTTCAGACACTACCTGGAATATGTAAAATTTCATACTTGAAATTTATCTCCGTTTATCTTTGTTTATACACTGCCTATTTTAAGCAGTCAGGTACATTTTGCCGTTTATCACTGTTTATCAAATGCACAGTCAAAGTGTGTCAAATGGTGTGTCACGACCTCTGAATTATATCATGCCGGCAGAGGCGTGGCAAGGCGATCATGCTACACAGCGCTTGAGCATGGATCCCATTCTACTGCTGCCAGTACAAAAAAGAGGGGGATACCCCCTGTATGAGAGTAGCCTCCTCTTTTCTCTACAATGCAGCCATGATTTTCTGCATCTCTTTTCTCTTTGTATCTTCCATAACATCACAATACAGATCCATTGTCATTGCAAAGGTGCTATGCCCCAGTATTGCCTGTAATGCTTTCGGGTCCATGCCGTTCTCAATGCATCTGGTAGCAAAGCAGTGGCGCAGGGTGTGGAATGTGCAGGTATCAATGTCCGCGCCAGCCTCTTTGAGCCGTGCCACGATATCGCGCTGATCTTTCCTGACATTCGTATCATAATGTGGTGTGCCGGCCTTTGAAGTAAATACCAGGTCTGACATTCCCTCCAGCGGTTGCCAGTATTGCCCTGCCTGTAGTTTCTGGTATCGTTGCTGTTTGCGCCAGTCTTTCAGCAGTCTATACAGCTCACTGCCTTTTTCCATTGGTATGATACGGCGGCTTGCTGCTGACTTCGGTGTATCAAGATACTGCCCTTTACCGGCTATAAAACAAAGCGTATGTGTGATATGGATTTCTCCCTTGACAAAGTCAACATCCTGCCACCTCAGCCCCAGCACTTCACCTATTCTCATACCGGTAAGGCTTGCCATACGATACAAGGGATAATAGTAGCTGTCCTTTGCCGCTTCCAAGAACTGCCTCTCTGCCTCATCAGAAAGCGCTCTTTTCTTTGTTCTCTGCTTGAACTTCGGCGGTGTGGTATTGTCCATAGGGTTCTTTGCTATAATGCCGTTTCGGTATGCCTGCTGTAATGCGTCGTATATCAGAAAGTTAATTGTAGCTGCCACTGACTTTGAATACTTGGCGGCCGCTGCATTGGTAAACCTCTGTATCATATCTGCCCTTAATGTCTTGAGTGTCTTTTTTCCGAACTGCTTTTTGATATATCGCTTGTATACATTCCTGTATAGGTTGAGCGTTGACTCCTTGCAGTCCGCCACTTTGTATACGTCCATCCACTCATTAAACCAAGCGTCAAAAGATATGTTCTGTTCTTTGCTGTATATGCCATGCTCCACCTCATACCTCTTATCTCGCATGGCCTTTTTAGCGTCCGTGAGCTTCCGGCTGTAACCGGAATATGTAGAGCCGCTATACTTGAACCGCCACATATACCGCCCATCTTTACGCAATGTTATCCCGGTTGGGAGTGTCTTTCCTGTTGTATCTTTCATTTTCTTATCTGCCAATATTATGCACCTCCATAACGGAGCATAGGGCAGCAGTACCGCCGCCCGTGTATCTTTGATTACCACATCAACTAATACCTCTCTATGCTCCCTTGACTATATCAATTCCTTTGCCGCATTAAATCCGGCGTAAAATGCCGCATGAGCCGCAGCCGCCTCATACTCTGCAAGGTCCTCACAAGTAAGAGTGCCTGCTGCCAGTTTGGCATCCAGCCCACTGCTTACCTTACACAGCTCCTCATTGAGTTCTGTCATTCCCTCGCCCTCTAAGTACGCGTCAAATAATGTTTCTACTGTGTCATTCATGGATATTTTCCTCCTTTTCTTACTGCCCGGAGGATGCTATAATATAAGCAAATCCGGGCTTGATGGGTGCGTCTGTCATTCTTGGGTTGCCTGCCCCTGCCAGAGTTGCCGCTCTGACAAGGGCTTATTTTATGCTACTGTAAAGCGTCTGCTTGATGACTGTCTGCAATACTGACTGTACAGCTCCGGCATTGCAGCTTTGAGAGCCTTGCCGTCAAGTCGGTTGCTGATGATTTCTTTCCAACGGATGATAAAGGATCCGGTGTTATGTTCATCCTCGCCGTTCGCATCAAGCTCAGCTTTCAACTCTGATCTGATTGCTTCGGCCTGAGCTTCCAGCTCTTTCTGCTGTGCTTCAATCGCCTGTAACTTCTTAATTCTGTTATCCATCATTCTGTTTGTCATAGTCTTGCCCTCCATATTTACTGTCAAGCCCCGGCAGGCCTTAAACATCTAGTCACTCTCATGGACCTCTCAATCTCTCTTATCCTGTTTCCCGGTGTTGCGTTGTGTTCTTGCTTTCGGTTGCCCTACTCCCGTCCACCTTCGCTTGACTTATTTATTTGTTCCTTGTGATATTATGGTACACTTTTTCGTGTCGTTTGTCAATAGATTATTGCAACTTTTTTATTTATTTTGTAAATTATCCTTTTACTTGATAAACTAATTCGTGTATGGTACAATCACTGTATATATCAAATACTGAAATGGAGGTTACAGTTATGTCTATTACTATGGGCGAAAAGATAAAGATCATGCTGGGGCGTCGTAACATGACCCTTGCACAGCTCGCGGAGAAAACAGGACAGTCACGACAGAACCTATCAAACAAAATGAGCCGTGATAATTTCTGTGAGAAAGATCTGTATGATATTGCTGAGGCTCTTGGATGCACATACGAGGCTCACTTCACTATGAACGACACCAACGAAACTATATAAGCGACTGCTGCCAGCGCAAGCCTCTCAGACGTCCTCTGAGGGGCTTATCTTTTTATAGGCTCAATTCCTCGCCTATGCTCTTTGAATGGCATTTCTGCCCGTCCTGTGCGTTCCTGCGTACCTTTCACGCCCTCGCGCGCACGCGTATAGTGTTTACAAATTCTGTGAGCGCTCTGTAGCTCTTTGTTATATCCGCATTTTGCCTATTGACTCCACAGCTGATGCACCAAATCAGTGCATCAGGATCCCTCTTCCTATTGACTCCATATTTTTCTAAGTGCTATAATTTATTTATCAGCACATTGTTGTGTTGTGTGGTAGATAAGCAATCGTAACTTTTCCAGAGGAGCGATTGCTTATTTTTATGCTCAATTATCACTTACGCATATTATCTTTACGCCAGGGGCAGCAGTCCGCTCATTATTTGTCTTTAGCTGTTCACGCCATTGGAAGTTTTGCAGCAGTGTGAATCTCGCCCCTATATAGCCGGATCTGTCAAAGAGCTGCCTTTCCGCATACTCCTCAACCCTGAGCTTTGCTGTACATACCACCGCCATAAATTCTTTTTTGCCCTGATAATCAAGCAGGCTTTTCCTGGTAGCGAACCCCAGCGCAAGCGCAAGGCCTGTTACTGTGGGCGGTCTGCTGCCGGTTATGATGGGTCTGCCGGATCTGTCAAGCTGTGGGGTTCCGTCCTCATTCCGTGCAAGCTCCCCCGCGCACGATATGAAATAAGCATCAATGGCTTTCTGCATATCTTCACTGTTCTTATACTTCGGTGGTCTCCCCCTTTTCCTGCTCATCGTCCTCACTTCCTTTCAGATAACGGTAGCACCGCTTTTTTACACTATCTTCCGTATTCCCGGCTCCTGCTGTATACGCCACCTCTTTCCAGCTCATGTTTTCAATAAAGCGGAGCGTAAGCACATACCTGATAAATGCGTCCGGTACATTGTCAATAAACTGTTCCAGCCGGTTCCTTTGCTGTATCATTCTTTCAAGATGCTCTTTTCGTTCCTGTATCCTCACAACATTGCGCTCCAGCTTACTTTCATGGTAGCCGGTGGAGCTGTGAGGCATTCCGGTATATTTGACCGCTGAGGGAGCGGAGGCCTCAGCCTCCAGCTCAGTGATCCTCTGTAGTTCCCGTGGGATATTGTGATTGAGCCAATACAGCGCCCCAGTTCTTTTAGGGTTATTTATTAAGCACCTCCAAAATTCAAGTCATGACCGCGCTTTTGCTTTGTTATAGCTCGCTCCAGCGCGCTAATATCAATGTTGAGATTAAGTTTCTTGATAGCCTCCAAAATCTGACGGAGTACATATATCTCGTCCGCCATACGCTCATCCACATCTGAGGAGAACGTCTTAAACGCCTCAAATTCGACAGGAGTTGTGTCAGAGGTATCAATCTTTGTCTTATATGGTACAACGGTTCCCTGGGCTATCTCAGGCGTTCTCAGACCGCCCATAGAGGCAAGCATATCTGCTATTGCACGGAACTGTCCGGCAATGTCTGAAAGTCGGTCAGCAATAAGGCTTATACCGTTGACCGTCTCGGCACTCGACACATCAATCTCAGGACTGTTTGGCGTCATGCCCTCAGTAACGGCGGACGCCAAGTTTTTAGCTGTAGAAAGTACCTTGCCCTGGTTGTTCTCAATACCTTGCTGCATACCTGCATCCAGATATGCACCGATTTCCGCCATTTTCTTTGACGGAGAGTGAATACCGAAAGCGGATTTACATTTACTCAGCAAGCTGGAGCAGAGGCTTCCTACAGAAGATGTAAGACTGCTCCATGCGTTTGAAATACCGGATTTTAAGCCGGATACAAGGTTTGTACCAATACTCGTCCAGTCGTGAGCTTTCAGAGTTTCTTTCAGGCTTGACCATTTGCTTGATACAGTAGATTTGATCTCGGACCACTTGCTTGATGCAGTACTCTTGACACTGCTCCATGTTGAGCTTATGGATGATTTAATATTTCCGGCTGTACCCGTCAGTGATGATTTCAAATTCGTAAAGGTTGATGATACACTGCTTTTCAAGTTGCTCCAGCTCTGTGTAGCATTGCTTTTTACATTGCTCCAAGTCGAACTCAGGTTGCTCTTAATGTTGGATGCTGTAGAGCTGAGAGTAGACTTCGCATTGGTAAACTGCGTCGAAATCGTACTCTTGACGTTGCTCCATGCTGAGCTTGTATTGCTCTTTACATTGCTCCAGGCAGAGGAGAGGTTGCTCTTGATATTCGATGCTGTCGTACTGAGGGAAGTTTTTGCATTTGTAAATGCTGTTGTTACAGTAGTCTTGACATTGCCCCATGCTGATGAGGCAGTAGACTTGACATTGCTCCAGGTATTTGCCAGTCCCGTTTTCACGTTTTCGGCTACGCCTGAAACACCAGATTTCACGCCCGACCATGCACCCGATACGGCAGAGCTGATACCAGACCATGCACCAGAGGCAGCAGTCTTGATACCCTCCCAGGCACCAGACAGTCCGGATTTAATGCCAGACCATGCAGTTGAGGCACCGGACTTGATACCGGACCATGCATCACTGAACATCATACCGAGGGCATCGCCCCATGTCTTAACATTTCCAAGGAATGTATCGCTTTCGTCCCACATTTCATCAAAGAAACCGCCCTCGCCGAATGATGTATCAAATGCCTCTCGCAGCTTATCCTCAACCACCTGCAGTGTAGCCGCCTCTGCGATAGTCTCAGCCTCGCCTTTTGCATTGATATTGATGTCTTTGAGCGGTGCCAGCATATCCTTAATGTCAATGAACATTGTCCGATATGCTACTACTGTAATCTCTGATAGTGGGTCAAAGTGTAACTCTCCGAGTACCTCGCCCTGCTTATTCTTTATGGTGTATGTTTTAATCGCCATGTTACGACCTCCGAATCCTAATTGATTGCGGCCCTCTGGAATGTTGGAACATCCGCGCTACCATCTTCCGGCTGACTAATACAGATCATGTATTCTTTACCGGTCAGTGCATATATGCCGTACAGCGTAATAATGCCGCTGCCAGGTGTAACCTCAGTTCCTATTGTTGTAAATCCATTCAGGCTGTCGGCAATGGTATCCTCCCACTGCAAACTGTCAAATTTATCCAGCACTGCTGCCGGAATAGTTGATAAAATTTTGTTCTCCATTTTGGTGATCCTCTTGACCTTTTCATGTTCATGCTCGTTGTCCTCCTGCATTCGTAGATTTAATTTATATTGCCGCTGCCACTCAGCGGTGCAATGCACCGGTATCCCGTACCGGTCACGGTGTCCGCCACCCATAGATTTGATTTATATATCCGCAGCGCACTCTGCGGTAGTGTGGGCGCTGTCGCATTTTATTCCCTGCAACACCGGGTATTTATATAAAAGGCTTTCGCCTCGTATAGCTCATTGATTATTTGACTGCATGGCATAGAGCTTTAACAGCTCGATTCCCTGCTCAGTTGTGTAGCCCTCCTGCGCCAGCAACGCCAGGCGCTCATTGCACTCCTTTACAAAATTGTGGAAGGCGTCGCCTCTTGCGACATCCCTGTATACTTTTACCTGTTCTTCATAGCTCGCCATGATTTTTCCCTCCCTTGCAAACCTCACATTTTTTCTCGCGCGCGTATACACCTATGCGCTCAGGCGCATTAGGCGCGTGTTTTTCTCCCTAATCCCCCTATTTTTATACAAATATAGAAAATTAAGTGAGATAGTGAGAAAATCCCACAACCTTAGTAAAATCAAGGCTTACACACCTCACGCAAAAACCTCACGCTCCGTGAGTTCCGTGAGAAAATTTTCTCACGCTGTGAGTTTCTGTGAGGTTTTGCGTGAGATTTTTTGTGAGGTGCTTTATCCCCTGCGGATAAAGCCTCTCTGCTGTCCGTAATCTTTACTGACATAAAATGGTTTATCTGATTTGTACCAGCCCGGCATATTGCTTATAACAGCTCTGATTTCTGCTATATCTGTCCTGCTGTAATCGCGTGCGCTTCCATTGAACAGCTCACGCCATACCTCAATAGGAGTTATGCGGTCGCGGTCAACAAGTTTGTAATCGCCATGGGCTTCCATATTCCAGAAGTCGCGGCGGTGGTCAAGCGACCATTTACTCCAGTCATCCGGTACCTGCTTTCTGACAAAATCAATTATCATGCCCTCACGAGGAGAAGCATCTCTGTGTTGTTCCTGTTTCTCCTGAGAGAGTTTTTCAACCTCTCCAGTGAGATATAAAGGCTCGCCCATCTGCCAGCGTGTCTTTGCCTCAGCCCATATCTGATCTATGGTCTGACTGTCAAGGTCTTTCCATACCAGCTTTTGCCTTGCATTGATACCGACGTCCACCGGCCAGAATCGACGATTGCCCGTTGTATCTTGGAGAAAGTCCATCTGATTGCAAGTACCAAAGAACACACAACGGCGCTGAAACTCGCTCATATTTCTACCGTATGCAGCTCTGTAGCGGTCAACTCTGAGAGAAAGAAACTGCTTTATTCTGGAAACGTCTGATTTCTTAAAAGCATCCAGCTCTGCAACCTCTACGATCCACACACCCGGCAGCAGTTCTGAGGCTTCCTTACCCTCAAAGGTTCGGATGCTGTCATTGAACCAGCCACGGCTCATTTTATCCAGCAAGGTACTCTTGCCTATTCCCTGTGGTCCACAGAGAATGAGCATATTATCAAATTTGCATCCTGGAACCATGGCTCTGTTGACTGCTGCCGTAAATGCTTTCCTGCTCACAGCTCTTGTGTAGCTGTCGTCCACAGCTCCCAGATAATCAATCAGGATTGTATCAAGTCTTGGTACGCCATCCCATGTAAGCCCATTGAGGTAGTCTGTAATGTCATTAAAGGAATGCTGCTCCGAGTAAATACTGAGAGCTGCGTCGATGTTTCCACGCCCTGTGATGTTGTATGCTCGTTCCAAATACCAATACAAGCCATTGTTATCTGAATCTTTCCATAGTCTACGCGTAAAGTTTTCTTCATGTATCCATGGTAATTTTTCAAGCACCTCTCCTCTGTTTGAAAATTCATTCAGGGCGAACTTGCCTTTAAGCCGGGGATCATTGTCAAGAATAATCAATATATTATCGATCGTAGCCTTAATAGCTCCAGTCTGAGGCACAATAGCCAGCTTTTGTGTCCATTCAAATGTTTCCTCTGAGCTACCAACAGCCACACCAGCGAACTCCCCTGCAGCTTCTTCCATACGCTCCTTTGCCATAAGTGCCACCACAGCAGAATCATTTACCGCCAGATCACACATTGCCTTGTATGATGGTAAGCGGTTGGATGGAGTCCCTTCTTTCGCCTCGTCGTCAAGCTCTCCAAACTTATGCAAGCGCACAAGATCAAAAGCATTGACCAATCTGCCGCTACATGGATCTGTTGCATGATGTGAATATAGGAATCTGTTGTTGTCGTATGTTATCGCGCCTCCGGCTGTTGAGCCATTAAGGTATGTGTATCTGTTATTATCAGAATCTACAGCCTCATAAAGTCCCGGAAGATATTTCTCCATTGCGGCAGGTATGTTATAGATACGGCAGAATGCGCCAACTAAGCCCGGCTTTTCTTCGGGGTTGCCCTGTTTTACAGCCAGCGCTTTATAGTTGACTGCCTTACCTGGTACCTGTGGCCACTCCGCCATGTCTTTCCAATTATCATATCTGCTCAGCGTTTTATCAGCCTGTATAAATGGTGCATCGCCGTACTCAAACACAAACTCTGAATCAGCACAGCATGACGGCCAATACATAAGTCTTGACGGCTCAAAGGTTGTAGGATCTGCCATCTGTATGCCAATATCTGCCGCCAGCTTACGGGCGATAGGCTCGTATTCATCCGCGGACACAGTACGGTCTAAAGGAAACAGTATTCTCAACCGTGGTCCGTTGCTGTCTGTATGCTTACGCGTACTGTAAATACAGAACGATACGCCAAGACTTTTGACCCTATCAATCACGGCAGCAGTCCCATAATTAGGGATGTTATCAAGGTCAAGAGTAATAACATCCCTACCTGTCACAGCGGAGGCTTTACGCCGTCCACCTGAGAGGGTACCGGCAACAAAGCCTCCGACGTCTTTTAAGTCGTCCTGTTGTACCTTTTTTAGATGCAAATATTCCGCCTGTGTTTCCGTTCCTTTTTCCGGTATGCTCAACTTCTCATACAGTCCAGAAACAGAATATATCTGAGATTTCCAATGCATATCCTTGCGGCTTCTTCCAACAGATAAGCATATCTGTCTGTCATATCTTAGTTCCATTGGGTGCGTCCTCCCTATCCCTCTGGTAAGAGGTCTATAGCCTCATCCAGAGCTTTTTTATCGTATAAAGTGCGTCTGCCTATTTTTCTCTTTGCCCCTGCCATTTCGCCAAACTCCAGAGCCTTGTTTCTGCCAAGGCTGAGATAGACACACAGGGCATCAATATCCATAAGGCGCACGCTGTTTGAATCAATAACATTTCTTTCTGCCCTTGCTGTCATATCGCCGCCTCCGTTCCGTGTTATTCTGCCTTGCCTGCAAAACAGCTTAATCTTTTCTTTTTCAGGCTTTCTATTGCGTTGTTCACACGCTCCAGCCGCTCACCGTCAAGATCATCTCTGAGCCAAACGCTCAGCATACTTGGGGTAATTCCGATCTCCTTAGCGACTTCGTAATACTTAAAGCCGGCCGCAAAAATCCTCTGTCTTATTTCTAAATTTGCCATTTGGTTGCCTCCTTTACCATCTTGACTTTAAACAATAATTGTTGTATCATTATCCTATCAATGAACGGTTATTTAATCGAGAGCAAAGAAAAACATTTCAAAAATAAATAAAATGAACGGTTGTAGAATATGGGAAGAAATAAAACAGAACTTACTCAGGAAGAAATTGAACGCCGTATTTTGAGTGGACAAAGAATACGGAAGTACAGGAAAAATAGCATAGGCCGGCTGACACAAGCCGAACTTTCAGAAAAATTGGATATTCAGGAATCCACCATACGGCGCTATGAAATGAATGCTGACCCTAAGCATAAAGGCCAGTATTCTCCAATGCCGGAGAAAGTAGCTAAACGTCTGGAAGCTGAGAGCGGCATCATTGCAGATTATTGGATGGGAAAAACTGCAGAAACAACATACGAGGGAAGAATGGCCGAGCTTGGAAATGCAAAAGCAGCAGATGAAGCATGGGAACAGCTACACCGCCTAAGAGCTGAGGAGCTGGAACGTCGTAGAAACTTTTTCTATATGTGTGGGTATAGGTATGAGAGTATTGAGGGTACTGCATTAGATGATTTTTGCGGTATTACAGAGGACACACAAGGATTGACTCCACGCCCTCATATTCTCACGAACTATGCGGACAACACGCGCCATGAGCTGACACAGGAACAGTTCAAGGATCTCTTTGATAAACTACAGGACACAATAAACTTTGCCTGCTTTCAGGCAGATAGAGCAAATCAATAGATGGGAGGTATTCTATGGGTAACACAGATAAAAGAAATGCCCCGGACGTTCTCAGCCATGAGACTGACGGGAGCCAAGGGATAGATAGCTGGACCTCTTGCGGCTATGGTGTTTCTATTTCGTCTCAGAACACACCGGAACAGCAGAAAACCATAGATCAGATCAACAGTGATATGGACTATGCACAGGCGCTTGCTATTGCCAGAGGTAAGAAAGCCAGAATCAATTATTGCACTGAGTATAATAACGCCTATGTGTTCAGTTACGATACCGGGGAACATTCCAAAGGTGGGGACTCCCCTATCGTGGTAATGAAAGATACCGGAGATGCACTAAACTTTATATCCTATGCAGTAAGAGATGGTAATGAGATAGTACGAGAATTTGAAGTTAAATAACAGCCAAAAAAGAGAATGATCGACAGCCCATGAGACTGCTGTCGGTCATTCTCTTTTTATGCCATTTTATACTGTTTTTTCTAAAAAAGTGTGTCAAATGGTGTGTCAGTTTCAAAAATACACCTTTTTCAAATTGCCACAAATGCTGTATTTATGCGCCCTCCGAGGTTTTATTTCTCGTCTACTACTTGAAAAATGTAGAATTTCAAGTAGTAAGATTCGTCCGCAGCCCATAATATAGGGTGGTCAGGTGCCTGAGTACGGAACTCGACCTGACGAAGTCTCTTTCGTACATTTGCCGCTGCCTGTCCGATGGTTTTGGTGAACAGCTCATAATCCATAAAATGTGAACATGAACAGGTTGCAAGAAATCCACCTTCCTTTACAAGCTTCATTGCACGGAGATTTATCTCACGATATCCCTTTATGGCGTTTTTAATAGAGTTTCTTGACTTGGTGAATGCCGGTGGATCGAGAATGACCACGTCAAACTTCTCGCCCTGCTTCTCCAGCTCCGGGAGAAGATCAAATACGTCAGCACATTTAAATGAAACTGTATCACTGAGGTTATTCAGTTCAGCATTTTTAATTGCCTGATCAACTGCAAGCTGTGAAGCGTCCACTCCCAGTACGCTCGCTGCTCCGGCGATCCCGGCATTTAATGCAAATGATCCTGTATGTGTAAAACAGTCAAGAACCTTGGCTCCCTTACATAATCTCTGTATGGCCAGCCTGTTATATTTCTGGTCAAGGAAGAAGCCGGTCTTCTGACCATCCTTCACATCAACCATGTAACGGACTCCATTCTCGACGATCTCTACATTGGTGTCGAATTCATCACCGATGAAGCCCTTATATCTTTCCATTCCCTCATTGAGACGTACCTTTGCATCACTTCGCTCATATACACCATTGATAATTATACCATCATTCTTAAGGATAGTTTTTAAACGATTTATTAACAAAGTTTTAACACGATCCATACCGAGAGATAATGATTCAACTACCAGTACATCCGAGAATTTGTCGATGACTATTCCCGGCAGGAAATCAGCCTCGCCAAAGACTATTCGACAGCTGCTGGTATCCACAGTTTTCTTGCGGTAGTCCCATGCGGCCTGTAGACGTTTTGCGAAAAATTCTTCGTCAATCTCCTGATCCTCGTTGCGGGTCAGCATTCTGACAGTAATCCTGGAATTGGTATTTATAAATCCCTTTCCCATGGGATATCCGTCAAAGTCTTTTATGATGACAATGTCCCCATTTTCGAAGCTTCCCATTATGGAAGCAATTTCGTTGTCGTAAATAAAGGCTCCGCCTGCTTTTATGGTGCGGCCTTCACCTTTTTTTAATGTTACTATTGCACTCATTCCGTCATAACCTTTCCTTATGTGGAAATTTAAAAGTTGTGAAGATCCGAAAAATACACAACAAGGTAATTCTATCACAAATAATGACGGATTTACATACAATTATGCTGTTTTGAAAAAAAATTGAGAAAATTTCGCATTCCTTTTCATTTGCGTATAAGGTATAATTTACATAGTGGCTGCCTGGTGAAATTGATTTTTATGACAGGTGAAACTATATCAGAGAAAACGTACATATTACGAAGACGAAAGGAGCGGATCTGATGAGAAAGAATATAATACAAATGACCAAAAAGGGCGTTGTTTATGCGGCAACAGCGGCTACCATAATGAGTTCTACATTGTTCTCAGGAGTAACATTTGCCAAGGAGGGCAGCGGACAGCCGGTGGCAGTTGAAACTCAGGTAACAGCAACTTCAGGCGACGCGGCAAGGAGCAACGTATCATACTCCAGGCTTGTGAAAGAGGGTTCATATTACTACCTTTATGACGAGTATGGCAAGATGGATCTTGATGGCTGGGTAGAGCTTGACGGCGTTGAATATTATCTGCAGGAAAGCAAGAAGTATGCGGTAATAAGGATATATGACCCTTCAGCGGGAACCTGCTCTGATTATAATGCTAAAACAGGAAAGTTTGATCAGAGAAAGAATGCTCTGGTTAGACTGGTGGATAACCGGTATTATAGATTTGATGGAAACGGCAAGCTGGAAAAGCAGTCCGGCTGGTATACCATAAATGGTTCAAAGATGGCGTACAGAGGAGCAGATGGTGGTATAAATGCATTTGCAGAGAAGTCTGGGGCAAGATGGGTATACAAGGAGTTCAACAATGCTGTTTTTAACGGCGATTACAAGATTGTCACCAGCCGCTGGAGACAGATAAAGGAGAACTATTATTTCTTCAACAGTGCCGGTGAGAACACAAGAATATACTATCCATCAGGCAGAAAGTGCTACGACTATTCAGCGGGCAGATGGGTGAGACGCAAGAATTCCATCTGTACCCTTTACAACAACAAATACTATTATTTTGACGCTTCGGGCACGAGAGTTACCACAGCAGGCTGGAAGCAGCTCAGTGCAAAAGAATATGTGTATGTGTGCAGCAGCAGCCATGTAACATCAAGGATGGCGAAGAGTGGCAGCGTGTGGTCATTTACCAGTTGGAACAACGGCAAATGGGGCAAGGGAAGCTCAGGCTGGAAGACAATATCAGGAAATATATTCAACATAAACAGTGATGGCAAGTCAACCGTTGCATATTACGGTTCCAGCAGAACCTGTTACACCGGGGACGGAACTTCAATGAAGCAGGTGAAGAATGATACTGTTGAGATCATGAGCCGTGTGTACTACTTCATGTCAAATGGCGTGAGAGGAAACAAGGCAGGCTGGTACACCACAAATGACGGAAGAAGGATATACTGTGACGCGTCAGGGGTAGTTACCAAGACAGAAACAGGCATAAAGATCGACCTTGGAAATGGCAGGAGCACCACAGTAAACGGACATTATGATTACGAAATGGCATACGAGCTGGTGGATATGCTTAATGCATACAGAAGGCAGAACGGACTGTCAGCTTTAAGCATTGACGAGGATCTTATGGCGTGTGCAGATGTGAGAAGTGCCGAGATATCATATTCCTTCAGCCACACAAGACCAAACGGTAAGATTTGTTTAACCGCCAGCGATAAGATGGGCGGCGAGAATATTGCCGCCGGTTACAGAGGTGCGGACGCAGTAATGGAAGGCTGGAAGAATTCTCCGGGACATAATTCCAACATGCTTGATTCCGATTGGGAAATCATAGGAATTTCAGTATTTATCAGGGATGACGATCCAAACTACTACACATATTACTACGTTCAGAATTTTGGATAATAAGGTTAGGAAATGAAATCTGTATCAGTTTATGCGATCACGAGACAACAGAATATGGAACAGCTGCAGAAGCTGGAGCGGCAGTTGTCAGGCAGAGAACATTTTCTGAGACTTCGGGAATGGGAGCTTGACAGTATGAGGGCACTGGTTAAACAGCTTGAGTTACACATGCAGAAGGTGTCTGCCCTCAGGTTTTTCTATTCATTCCAGATACCGAGACTGGGAAAGGAATTTGACCTGATCCAGATCAAGGACGAGCACATTGTAAATATCGAGCTTAAGAGTGGTGCGGTGTCCGACGAAATGATAAAAAAGCAGTTGATACAGAACAGGTATTATCTGTCAGTTCTCACCAGACCCATATATTCCTACACTTACATAAGCAGTGAAAACAGATTGGTACGCCTTACAAATCATGACCATATTGTGGAGGCGGACTGGGAAAGCCTGTGCGATATCCTGGGCAGGGACAGCAGGGATTATCAAGGTGATATTGAAGAACTGTTCAAGGCGGAATATTATCTTATATCGCCCCTTACAGATCCGGTGAAATTCCTGAATAAAGAATATTTTCTTACCTCACAGCAGAGGGATATAAGGCGGCAGATACTGAGGAAAATAAGAGCAGAACATTCGGGATATTTTCTGTTTACGGGACTTCCAGGAACAGGAAAAACCCTGCTTTTATACGATATCGCAATGGAGCTTTCCGACAGGCGTAAGGTGTGTATGATACACTGCAGCGAGGCGGGAAAGAAGTGGGAGATATTACATGAGCGATTACATAGGATAGATTTTCTTTCGGACAGTAGGCTTGGGGAAGTTGGTGAAAGGGATAGAGAAGTATTTAAAGCAGAAAGTTGTGGTGGAGAGGAAACAGAAAAAGCCGGAATTGATAATGGGGATTTCGGAGATGACAGAGTAGAAATAATGATTGGGATGAAAGATTTATTTGCTGAGTATAGTGCCGTGTTGGTGGATGAGGCACATTTGCTGTCTGTGGAGAAGCTGAGGTTTATCTTAAGGTGTGCCGGTGACCGACCAGTGATATTCTCCAGTGATTCTGAGGACATGATCTCGCCTTATGAGCTTGACCGGGGCAACCTACATGTGATCGAGGGACTTCAGGGGATTCAGATATTCCGTCTGACTAACCGTATCCGCACAAATGCAGAGCTGTCATCATTTATCCAGAATATTATACATATTCCTGCCGGAAGACGGCTTAAGGAATATCCTCATATAGAGGTCGTATATGCAAATGATGATGGTGAGGCTGCCAATCTTCTTGAAGACTATAGGGCACGAGGGTACTGGTATAAGGCTGATGGTGGAAATTCGTATGGCAGCAGAAATGCGGAGCCTTCCGGTGGAGTGGACAGTCTGGTGGTGGTTATGGATGACCATTATTATTATGACGAAGAAGGATATCTCAGGAGCCTGGAAGCGAAAGATAGGGCAAATGTCTTTAATGTAAGAAGCCTGTTCCACTATCTTAACCAGGCAAAGGAGATCCTGGCTATCGTTGTGAAAGGAAATCCGGAGGTGTATGCCGGACTGATGAATGTGCTGCAGGGGAAGAGGGAAAAATATTGATTGAATAAAATAAGAAACTTAAAAGTACAGAACAAACATTCGATTTGCTCTGTACTTTTTTTATTATGAATGATATACTAAATCAGCAACAATACTAATAATAAATTAGAGGTTGAGATATATGGATCATTTTGAATTGGTATCGCCATATGAGCCAACCGGTGACCAGCCCCAGGCAATCGAAGAGCTGGTGCAGGGATTTAAGGAAGGCAATCAGTTCCAGACACTGTTAGGTGTTACCGGATCAGGTAAGACATTTACCATGGCGAATGTTATTAAACAGCTTAATAAGCCAACACTGGTGCTTGCCCATAATAAGACTCTGGCGGCACAGTTGTATTCGGAATTTAAAGAGTTCTTTCCTCATAACGCGGTAGAATATTTCGTTTCTTACTATGATTACTACCAGCCGGAGGCATATGTGGCGTCCACGGATACCTATATAGCCAAGGACTCATCCATAAATGACGACATAGATAAGATGAGGCACAGTGCCACCGCCGCCCTTATAGACAGGAAGGACGTAATAGTGGTTTCCTCGGTTTCATGTATATACGGTATCGGTGATCCCGATGAGTACAGAAATCAGATGTTGTCATTCCGTGTGGGCATGATAAAAGACAGGGACATGGTGATAGACGAGCTTACGGATATCCAGTATTCAAGAAACGATATGGATTTTCAGCGAGGAACCTTCAGAGTAAGGGGTGACGTGCTGGAGATCATGCCGGTATCTACATTTGAAGACGGAATAAGGATAGAGTTCTTCGGGGATGAGATTGACAGGATATGCGAATTTGACCCTCTTACAGGGGAGGTCAGGAGAAGTCTGAATTTCACCTGTATATTCCCGGCGTCCCATTATGTAGTGGGTCAGGAGAAGCTTAACAAAGCCCTTACCCGTATTGAGGCAGAGCTTGCAGAGCGGGTCAGATATTTCAAGTCACAGGATAAGCTTATCGAGGCACAGAGAATAGAAGAAAGAACCAATTTTGATATAGAGATGATGAGGGAGACAGGATTTTGCTCGGGAATCGAGAACTATTCAGGCCCTTTGTCAGGCAGAGAGACCGGGGAGACACCAAGCACGCTGCTGGACTTCTTTGGTGATGATTTTCTGCTTATTGTGGACGAATCCCATATAACCATACCCCAGGTAGGAGGTATGTATGCAGGAGACAGATCCAGGAAAATGAATCTGGTGGATTACGGCTTCAGGCTTCCGTCTGCCCTGGACAACAGACCGCTTAATTTCCAGGAATTTGAGAGTAAGCTGGATCAGGTTATGTTCGTGTCTGCAACACCTTCAAAATATGAAGAAGAACATGAAATGAAGAGGGTAGAGCAGATAATCCGTCCTACAGGACTTTTAGATCCACCGGTGGAGGTAAGACCTGTAGAGGGACAGATAGATGACCTTCTTACAGAGGTATTCAAGGAAACCGAGAAGGGAAATAAGGTACTGGTAACTACCCTTACCAAGAGGATGGCAGAGGATCTCACAGATTATATGAGGGAAAATGGCGTTAAGGTCAAATATCTCCACTCTGACATAGATACAATGGAACGAGTTGAGATAGTGAGAGATCTGCGAATGGGTGTATTTGACGTTCTGGTGGGCATAAACCTCTTGAGAGAGGGACTTGATATTCCGGAGATAACCCTTGTGGCTATTCTTGACGCAGACAAGGAGGGCTTCTTAAGATCTGAGACCTCACTGGTACAGACCATAGGACGAGCTGCCAGAAACAGCGAGGGCCACGTTATAATGTATGCGGACAGTATTACCAAGTCCATGAAATATGCATTGGATGAGACAGCCAGAAGGCGTGAGATCCAGGACGCTTACAACAAGGAGCACGGCATAACTCCAAAGACCATTGTCAAGGAGATCAGGGATCTCATAAGCAATGAGGTGGCAGAGGATGTTCCACGTAACGACAAGAAGGATATCGAATCCATGACCAGAAAGGAACTGGAGACAGAGATAAAGAAGCTTACCAAGAACATGAATATTGCCGCAGCCGACCTGAACTTTGAGGCGGCAGCAGAGCTTCGTGACAGAATAAGAGAGCTGAAGGTTGCCCTTAGGGACTATGACAAGGGTTAATGTTAAAGAAGGATAGGGAAATGAGCGAAAGAAAGTACATTACAATAGAAGGAGCGAGGGAGCACAACCTTAAGAATATAAGTCTTAAGATACCAAGGGACAAGTTTGTAGTTGTCACAGGACTCTCAGGATCGGGAAAATCTTCGCTGGCGTTTGACACCATATATGCCGAAGGACAGAGAAGATACATGGAATCACTGTCTTCTTACGCAAGACAGTTCTTAGGACAGGCAGAGAAGCCTGATGTGGACAAGATAGAAGGTCTATCACCTGCCATATCCATAGATCAGAAATCTACAAATAAGAACCCGAGATCCACAGTGGGAACAGTTACAGAGATATATGATTATTTCCGATTATTATTTGCAAGGGTTGGAGTACCTCACTGCCCGAAGTGTGGCAAGGTAATAAGCCGTCAGTCCGTAGATCAGATGGTAGATGAGATAGTCAAGCTCCCTGAGAGGACAAAATTTATGGTACTTGCACCTGTGGTAAGGGGCAGAAAGGGAGAGCATGTCAAGCTCTTGGAGCAGATCAAGAAAAGCGGTTTCGTGAGAGTTGTTATAGATGACAGCCAGTATGAGCTGTCGGAGGAGATCAAGCTTGACAAAAACAAGAAGCACAACATAGATGTGGTAATAGACCGTCTTGTTATAAGACCGGACATTGAACGCAGACTTGCAGATTCCGTGGAGACAGCCCTTAAGATGGCAGAGGGACTTATGAAGATCGAGATCATGGAGACAGACGGCAACAACAGAGTCATCAATTTCTCTGACAGCTTCTCATGTCCTGACTGTGGAATAAGCATTGATGAGATAGAGCCGAGAAGCTTCTCATTCAACAATCCGTTTGGCGCATGTCCGTGCTGTGCGGGGCTGGGATTTAAGATGAGATTCGACCCGGATCTTATGATACCGGATGACAAATTATCCATAAATGAGGGTGCCATTGTCGTGATGGGATGGCAGTCCTGCAATGATGGCAAGAGCTTCTCAAATGCAATACTCCGTGCTTTGGCGGAAGAGTATGGATTTTCGCTGGATACTCCGTTCTGCCAGTACAGCCATGAGATAAAGAACCTGCTTATATACGGCGAGGGTTCAAGACCGGTGAAGGTCCATTATAAGGGACAGCGTGGAGAAGGAGTCTACGACATTACCTTTGAGGGACTTGTGAAGAATGTTGAGAGAAGATACAGAGAAACCGGCGGCGAGACCATGAAGGCTGAATACGAAACCTTCATGACCATCACTCCATGTGAGGAGTGTCATGGCAAGAGACTTAAGCCTACAGCTCTGGCGGTTACGGTAGGTGGCAAGAATATTTCAGAGCTTACGGAGATGTCCATAGAGGATCTTAGCAGATTCATGGATGGACTGGAGCTGGATGAACGTCAGAAGCTTATAGGAAGTGCCATTTTAAAGGAAATCAGATCAAGACTTCACTTCCTTATAAATGTGGGACTTGATTATCTGGCATTGTACCGGGCAACAGGAACCCTTTCAGGCGGTGAAGCCCAGAGAATAAGGCTTGCAACCCAGATAGGTTCAGGACTGGTGGGCGTTGCCTATATACTGGATGAGCCGAGTATCGGACTTCATCAGAGGGACAATGACAAGCTGATCGCAGCTCTTTGTGAGTTGAGAGATCTTGGGAATACCCTGATCGTTGTTGAGCATGATGAGGATACCATGCGTGCGGCAGACCACATAATCGATATAGGACCTGAAGCCGGGGAAAATGGTGGATATGTCATTGCCGAGGGAACTGCCGAGGAGATAATGAAATGTGAGAATTCCATCACCGGTGCATACTTAAGCGGAAGAAAGAAGATAGAGGTTCCGGCGGAACGCAGGAAGCCTACAGGATGGCTCACAGTTAAGAACGCATATGAGAATAACCTTAAGCATATAGATGTTGATTTCCCACTGGGAGTCATGACCTGTGTTACAGGAGTGTCAGGTTCAGGAAAGAGCTCATTGGTAAATGAAATATTGTACAAGAAGCTTTCAAGGAGGTTGAACCGAAGCAGGGTCAAGGCGGGAAAGCATGACCATATAATAGGATACGACCAGCTTGATAAGGTTATAAATATTGACCAGTCACCTATAGGAAGAAGTCCAAGATCAAACCCTGCCACATATACAGGAACTTTTGATCTCATAAGAGATTTGTTTGCCGGGACAAAGGACGCAAAGGCAAGGGGCTACAAGAAGGGCAGGTTTTCATTTAATGTGTCCGGCGGAAGATGTGAGGCATGTAAAGGCGATGGTATCATCAAGATAGAAATGCATTTCCTCCCCGATGTGTATGTCCCTTGCGAGGTATGTAAGGGCAAGAGATACAATCGTGAGACTCTGGAGGTTAAGTATAAGGGCAAGAGCATATTTGATGTTCTTGATATGACTGTGGATGAGGCTTGTGAGTTCTTTGAAAATGTACCTTCGATCCTCAGGAAGATATCAACCTTAAAGGATGTGGGACTTGGATATATAAAGCTTGGTCAGCCGTCCACAACTCTGTCAGGTGGTGAGGCACAGCGTATCAAGCTGGCAACGGAGCTGTCAAGACGCGGCACAGGAAAGACCATATATATACTGGATGAACCTACCACAGGACTTCATTTTGCTGACGTGGACAGACTGGTTGATATCCTCAGAAGATTAAGTGAAGGTGGAAATACGGTTGTGGTTATTGAGCATAACCTTGATGTCATAAAGACTGCGGACTATATTATTGATATGGGGCCGGAAGGTGGAGCCAAGGGTGGAACAGTTATCGTCCAGGGAACTCCGGAGGAAGTTGCCAAGTGTAAGAAGTCCTACACAGGTCAGTACCTTAAGAAATATCTTAAAAAGTAGAAGCTGAAGGTGTGCTTTAAAAGTAAAAAACTGAAGAGTACTTAAAAATCAGAAACCTAAGCGAAGCCTGGAAATAAGGGGGATATCTTAAGAGGAGAAACTTAAACAATATGTCAAAATTAAAAAATTGCAGATAAATAGCATGAATAATGTTATAATGTATTTTTAAGGGAACTACCGGAAGAGGTAAATTACAAATTGCCTGATGTTCAATAAACGGAGGACATGATAAATAATGAAATGTATAAAATGCGGCAAGGAGATAGATAATAAATCCACAGCCTGTGAGTATTGTGGCATGCTGTTTACTCCTGTTATGAAGAGAAAAATGCTTGAAAGAGTGCAGCAGCTTGAGGAATATAACAAGCAGATGGCAGCTTACAATAAGCAGTTGAAGAAGGGAAAGATCAAAGAGGAAATACCAGAAGACATAAACGACACACAGACCTTAAGGCTTGAGGATTGTCCTGTGGTGGGACAGCCGGAGGATGACTATGACGGAGAGAGCAGGACTATTGTCTTAGACAGAGAGGAAGACAAGCCGGCGGCTTCGTATATGCCGAATTTCTTTGGAATTATAGGCAGCATAGCATTTGCAGTGTCATTGTTCCTGCCATACAGCAAAAATCCGGAAAAGCTTACGGATACAGCGTTGTATGCATTTCTCGCGGCGGCAGTGATTGTTCTGGTGGCGTCATTTGTCAACAATTTTGTATTTGAGATCATTGAACTTGTTGTCTCTATATTCCTTGGAGGCTGGTGGATAGCCATGGATATAGCCAAGGGCATGATAGGAAGTGAGGGCATGATTCTTAAGTACGGAGGCTATATAAATCTTGCAGCGTCGGTAATACTGGTTCTGTCGGGAATCATCTGGATGCTTATCACACATATCAGCGATGACCAGTGATATTAACCGGGACACAGAGCAGTTAAGAAGAATATACAGATAAGTTAAGAAGAATGTGCATATAACTAAAAATGAACAAATCTTTTCGGATACAAATGTCCGGTTAAAAAATGAAAGTTGATCTATAAAAACAGGAGCCTGATATCACGGAATAAATCTGTGAATATCAGACTCCTGTTTTTATCTGACATCAGGGCGCGTCCACATATATGGAATGCCGATGCCGGAATGTTTGATCAGATAAATTTAATTAGTCGTTAGCCTTACCAACTGATCCGAATAATTCCATCTTCTCCTTAACTGTAGCCTTAATTGCCTCAGCACCTGGAGCAAGAAGCTTTCTAGGGTCGAATCCCTTACCTTCAAGATCCTTACCAGCCTCGATGTACTTTCTTGTAGCTTCCTGGAATGATAACTGGCACTCTGTGTTTACATTGATCTTTGAAACGCCAAGTTCAATAGCTTTCTTGATCATGTCAGCAGGGATACCTGTACCACCGTGAAGAACTAATGGCATGATGCCTGTCTTCTGCTGGATAGCGTCAAGTGTCTCGAATGAAAGACCCTTCCAGTTTGCCGGATACTTACCATGGATGTTACCGATACCTGCAGCAAGCATATCTACACCGAGATCTGCAATGGTCTTGCACTCTTCAGGATCTGCGCACTCGCCCATACCAATAACACCATCTTCTTCACCACCGATAGAACCAACTTCACACTCGATTGAGAGACCAAGCTGATGAGCTACATTAACAAGCTCTGTTGACTTAGCAAGATTCTCCTCGAATGGATAGTGTGAACCATCGAACATGATTGATGTGAAACCAGCCTTGATACACTTGTAACATCCTTCGTATGTTCCGTGATCTAAGTGAAGAGCAACAGGAACTGTAATTCCTAATTCCTCATCCATAGCCTTAACCATAGCTGCTACTGTACCGAATCCTGTCATGTACTTGCCGGCACCCTCTGATACACCTAAGATAACAGGTGACTGAAGCTCCTGTGCTGTTAAGAGGATTGACTTTGTCCACTCAAGGTTGTTGATGTTGAACTGACCTACTGCATAATGACCAGCTTTGGCTTTCTTTAACATTTCTGTTGCTGAAACTAACATTGTAAATGTCCTCCATTTGTTATTAAATTTTCTGAGATGAGGGGATATTGCAGACATTATTTTGCTGCCCACCTCACCACATTCTGCCACAATTATACCTTATAAACCTATAAAATAAAAGTGCTTTTACTAAAAAGATTTCCCCGGTAACAAAAAGAATTATCAAGAACGGCTGCCGCCTTGATATAAAACAAAATCTGCAAATGTGCATTATATTAAACATTTATAAATTAAAAGTCGCTTACATTGAAATGAAAAAATATAAGTGGTATCATTTGCATGATAGACTGTCATTTGAAAATTATAACTATATGGATTTATGAATGACAGGTATATGCAGATAATAGTTTTGTATTTATTTAAGAAAAAGGAGACATCGAATGCTTCAGCTAAAAGAAATTGTTAAAGACTACCGGACCGGCGATGAAGTTGTGAAGGCTCTTAAGTGCATATCCATAAACTTCAGGAAAAATGAGTTTGTGTCCATCCTGGGACAGTCGGGATGTGGTAAGACTACCCTTCTTAATATAGTAGGTGGTCTGGATCAATACACCAGCGGAGACCTGGTGATCAATGGCAAATCAACAAAGTCCTTCAAGGCAAGGGACTGGGATTCTTACAGAAACAATTCCATCGGTTTTGTATTCCAGAGTTACAATCTTATACCACACCAGTCAGTTCTCTCAAATGTTGAGCTGGCACTTACACTTTCAGGTGTATCAAAGGCAGAACGCAGAAAGAGAGCAAGGGAGGTTCTGGAGAAGGTAGGTCTTGGAGATCAAATGCATAAGAAGCCTAACCAGATGTCAGGTGGACAGATGCAGCGTGTTGCAATAGCCAGAGCCCTTATAAATAATCCGGATATACTTCTGGCAGATGAGCCTACAGGAGCCCTGGACTCAGAAACCAGTATTCAGATTATGGAGCTTTTAAAGGAGATTGCCAAGGACAAGCTTGTCATAATGGTAACTCATAATCCGGAGCTTGCGGAGACATACTCCACAAGAATAGTAAAGCTTCTTGACGGTAATATAATAGATGACTCAAATCCATTTTCAGATGAGGATGAGGCAAGGGAGGCAGAAGGAGATTACAAGCCGAGAAAGACTTCCATGTCTGTATTTACAGCATTTTCATTGAGTCTTAACAACCTTATGACCAAGAAGGGAAGAACTTTTCTGACAGCATTTGCAGGAAGTATAGGAATAATAGGAATAGCTCTGATCCTGTCTCTGTCATCAGGTTTCCAGAGATATATAAATGATGTTCAGGAGGAGACGCTGGCGTCTTATCCTATACAGATAACCAAGAAGGCCGTGGATTACGGCGACATGATAAAGGAAATGACCGGAAATAACGGCGGCGAGGAAGCCAGAAAACACGATGATGACCTAGTACACTCCGGAGATATCATGGGAGATATGCTCATCTCCATGGTGGCAGAGGTCAAGGATAACGATCTTGAGACCTTTAAAGAATATATCGAGGACGAGGCAAATGGCTTCAAGGATCTCACCAGTGACATCAGCTATACCTACGACACCCCAATATATGCATACAATGAAAGTGCAGTGGGTGGTATCAAGCAGGTAAATCCAAGTACCCTTATGAATGATATGGGCTTTGGTGGAATGATGGACGCCCAGGAATCAGTTTCAGGGCTTATGTCAGCATTTACCTATGGCTCGAACTCTTCAGATATGTGGACCCAGATGATGGACAATCAGGAGCTGTTGTCACAGCAGTACGATGTGCTGGCAGGACACTGGCCTGAGAACAAGAACGAGGTAGTTCTTGTTGTAGATAAGAATAATGATATCAGCGATTATGCCCTGTACAACCTTGGCTACAGAGACTCAAGGGAGCTCGGTGACATGGTGGCAGACATTCTGGCAGGCGGTAAGGTCCCTGATATGGAGGAGATGACATTTACCTATGATGATCTTCTTAAACTTAAGTTCAAGATTGTACTTCCTACACAGTTCTTCCAGAAGAATGAAGACGGAACATACACAGATATGAGCACAGATGAGGATTTTCTGAATGATGTTGTTCATAATGGCATGGAGGTCAAGGTTTCCGCTGTTATCAGACAGTCAGAGAAGGCTTCATCAGCACCTATCCAGCCAGGCTACATCGGATACACCTCAGAGCTTGCAGAGTATATTGTTACAGAAAACGAGAAGGCTGAGATCATTCAGGATCAGCTTGCAGATCCTGACAAGGATGTGATCACAGGTCTTCCATTTGCGAATGGTGAGGAGATCACCATTGACGATGTGGATATGGATCAGATAATGTCTGAGCTTGCTTCATCAGGTCAGATGACAGATGAAATGCAGCAGATGTTTGCAAATATGACAGAAGACCAGATATTCGACATGTTAAAGCAATACGGATATTTCAGCCAGTCAACCTCAACCTATGATGACAATATGTCCATGCTTGGCTACAGTGAGCTGGCAAAGCCTGCGTCCATCAGCCTGTACTGTACGGAATTTGCCGATAAGGATAAGCTTACAGAGCTCATCGACAAGTACAATGACGAGTATCCGGATAAGGAGATAACCTACACAGATTATATCGGTATTATGCTGTCATCTGTGACCAAGATCATCGATGCTATAACCTATGTACTTATAGCATTTGTGGCTATTTCCCTTATAGTTTCATCTATCATGATAGGAATTATCACCTATATATCAGTGTTAGAGCGTACAAAGGAGATCGGTATCTTACGAAGTATCGGTGCTTCAAAGAAGGATATCTCACGAGTATTTAATGCGGAGACATTTATTATTGGTCTGTTCTCCGGAATAATAGGTATTGGTGTGACCATGCTGATCAATATTCCTATAAGTATGGTTATTGAGAAGTATATTAATGTGCCGGGAGTTTCATCACTTCCTTGGAAGGGTGGACTTGCACTGGTTATCATCAGTGTGATCCTGACATTGATTGGTGGACTTATACCATCAAAGATGGCAGCCAAGAAGGATCCGGTCATAGCACTCAGAAGTGAATAAAATTTATCAGAATATAAAGCGTGGAAGCCGCCTCATCAGTATGTGATGGGGCGGTTTTTTTGTCATAACTAGTCTTTGCCGCAGGCAAATTGTAATAGTTGCAGCTTCTTATTCGTTGTAAGGATACCGGGGGTATCATTACAGGAAATATGCCGGATATGTACTTTTTTCTGTCGGAATTAGAGAGCATATTGTATGGAAAAAATAGCACGGTTTTGGTATAATAAAGATGGTACTTTCATAGCTTTATGGGATGATAACAAGCTTGGGGATAAGAGTGGCTTGGAAGTATACAATAATACAAATGGAGGGATTTTATGAACAAAAAGAAAGGAATTGTAGGGAAGCTCATTAGTGCTATTCTTGCCATTGCAATGATAATTACGTTGGCACCGTTTGACGCACTGAGTGTGCATGCGGCAGGAAGTAAAGGTGCAAAGATATTAATATGGTCTACTTATTGTACAGGTAATGTAACATATGACGTTGATCTGGCAGATTTACTTAAGAGCTCAGAGATAAAAAAATATGCAGGACTTGATACAGTTACTGTAGATAAAAAGGTAAATCGTTCATATGAAAAGGAGCAGCATTTTTCAGCAGATGATGATCTGTCAGAGTATAATATGGTGGTTGTCTTGTTACCATTTTATGCTTTGAATGGTACAGACATAGCTGTCTTAAAGAAATATGTTGAGAATGGTGGAAGGATAGTGCTTCAGGGAGAGTGGAAGTCAGATGAGACCGAGGATGCAGCTCTTAATAAGTGTGCACAGGGATTAGGCGTAGATATTGAACTTAAGCCCCTAAATGCTTCACAGGAATGGAATTATGCAGTGATCAATCCTAATGCAGATATAATCGGTGGCAAGCCGCTTGATGGCGACAATCTATATTATAGGGCAGTATCGGAGATAAAGTATGGAAGCGGTGTTAAGGTTATTGCGAAATCGGTAGCACAGAAATATCCATTTATTGTAGAAGCAAAATCCGGAGAAGGTTATGTTATAGCCATGACAGACCTTAACTGGTGGTATACCAATCCGGGTACTTCCGCGTATGATCTGTGGGCAAGATTTATTGGGGAAGGAAAAAACATCCAAGAACATGAGCATGACTGGGGTGAAGGCGTAATTAGCTCATATCCTACCGAAATAGAAAAGGGTACTGTTAAGTATGTGTGCAGTACATGTAACGAAGAGAAAGTGGAGCCTCTTGAGTTGGGTGAGACCCTTTACAGGATCAACGGAACATGGTTCTACATTAAAGACAGCCTGCTTGGACTTCGATATACAAAGCTCTTTAAGTATAATGGAGCATGGTTCTATGTACAGGATGGTATAGTTGACTTAAAGGATACAAGATTATACACCTGGAACTCAACTACCTATTACATTGAGAATGGCAGGGTAAACTTCAAGACAAACACTTTAAAGAAGTTTGGAAATGACTGGTATAACATAATCGATGGCAGAGTCCATAAGGGAAGAACCCTTATAAAGTATAATAACAGCTGGTGGTTCGTAGAGAACGGCAAGGTCAATTTCGCCGCAGAGACACTGATCAAGTACAACAATGTATGGTACTATGTGAAGAACGGTAAGGTTGATTTCAGTTACACAGGCTATGTTACATATACAAATGGACACAGATATTACGTTAAAAATGGCAGAAAGGTAAGCAGAGCATAATGTTTATGATTGCTTTTCTGATATAAAAGGGAAAACGGCTATTATTGGTGGCTTACTGTATCCCTGCAATAAAAATTCCGGTGTTTTGTGCACCGGAATTTTTGTATATATAAATTTGTGTAAATCGACACCACGCACCTGTAATATCTGATATAATGGTGTCTGTATCAGGGTAATATGGAAGGGAGGAAATTATTATGGCAGGAAGTCATATTGCTATACCAACAATTCTTAAGATAGGAAAGGGGGCTCTTAATGATCTTGGCACATACCTTGCAAATGCAGGTATGCACAATGCAGTTATTTATTTTGGAAACGGACTTATTGACATGTTCGGAGCGGAAGTTATGGGCTCTCTTAAGGAGAAGGATATAAAGGTTCTGGAATACAGGGAGTTGGATACAGTCAATATAAATGACATTATCGAGCTGGCATTTAACATAGATGCAAAGGCACAGGCTATCGTAGGTATCGGTGGGGGAAAGGTTATAGACGCGGCGAAATATGCGTCATATTTAAGAAAGCTTCCGTTTATAAGTATTCCTACATCTTCATCATCTGATGGATTTTCCTCTGCCAGTGCTTCCCTTATTGTCAATGGCAGGAGAACTTCAGTGCCTGCAAGAATGGCATACGGTATCATTGCAGATACGGAGATAATAAAGAGTGCACCGGACAGGTTCATATATTCAGGCATAGGTGACATGGTGTCAAAGATCACAGCCCTCTATGACTGGTTATTTGAGTCCAGCAACGGCTACAGCGAGATGAACGACTTCGCTGTTATGATCGCCAAGAAGGCCGTGAACAGCTTTGTCCGTACACCATTTGAAACTATACATGATGATCTGTTCCTCAAGGAGCTGTTAGACTCCCTTGCCATGAGTGGAGTCGCAAATGAGATCGCCGGCGGCAGTACACCTACCTCGGGCAGTGAACATCTCATATCCCATGCACTGGATAAAATGCTTGAGAAACCGCAGCTTCACGGCATTCAGGTGGGCATTGCCACATACATTATGGCAGTGGTTCAGGATCACAGATATGTCAGGGTAAATGCGATATTTGAGAAGACCGGCTTCTGGGATTATGTAAGTACCCTTGATCTTAAGAGAGAGGATTTCGCTGCGGCTATAGATATGGCACCATCCATCAAGCCGCACAGACACACTTATCTCCATGAGCAGCAGTACAGGGATAAGGCAAAAGAAGTCCTTTATAATGACGAAGTGCTTAAGAAGGTTTTTGATTAAAGTTTATATTCAAAAATCTTTATATAGCACGGCTTGAACATAATATAACGCCATACTTGTTCATTTTTCTACTCGGTTCGACCAGCTTATTAACCAGCAGTCGCCCAAACTCGTCGGAGCCATGCATAATCACTCTCTTCGTTCGTGAAGGCTCCTCCTCAGATAGTAGGTCATAGCCAACTCTCCCACTTCGTGGGTCCCTCTCTATGACATATCGTCGGAGCCATGCATAATCACTCTCTTCGTTCGTGAAGGCTCCTCCTCAGACATGGGCTTTGTGCTGGTAGCAAGGTCAAACCTTGTAACGAAAAATTCACTATGTATGTGCTTTTATATTATGTTTCAGCCGTGTAAGTGAACTTTCCGAATGATAATTTAATGATAAATTTTATCTTTTTAACCCTGGGCAGCCACTACCATAGCAAAATAACAGCTGATACAGGAGAATTACCAATATTTATTAAGGTATATTATATAGATTTCATCACGAAAATGTGTTATACATAGAGATGATGAGAAAAAGTATCTTTAGGGTGTACAGGGGATACATGGAATAGGAGTTTTTTATGATTACTAATGACGCAACAATACTTACAGTAAAGCATGAGGTTTTGTATGAAGTAGCGAAGCTTGCATACGAGGGGAAGCTTGAGGAGGAGAGAGACAATCTTCCTTATAAGATGATCCCCGGACCACAGCCGCTGTTCAGGTGTTGTATATACAGAGAAAGAGAAAATATAAGACAGAGGATACGTCTTGCAGAAGGTAAGGCTCCGGGACCGGAGGACGACGGAAATATAGTCCAGGTCATCAACTCAGCATGTGAAGGCTGTCCTATCTCAAGATATGTAGTAACAGATAACTGTCAGAAGTGTATGGGAAGAGCGTGTCAGAGAGCCTGTCGTTTCGGTGCCATAAGCATGGGAAGAGACAAGTCATATATAGACCCTTCAAAGTGTAAGGAGTGTGGACAGTGTGCAAAGGCATGTCCTTACAATGCCATAGCAGAACTTATGAGACCATGTATGAAGAGCTGTCCTGTAAATGCCATATCAGTATCAGACAGCGGTGTTGGTATTGCGGTTATAAATGAAGAAAAATGTATCAGATGTGGAGCATGTATCCATAAATGCCCGTTCGGTGCCATAGGCTCCAAGACATTTATCGTAGATATCATCAAGGCAATGCAGGCAGGAAAGCGTGTGTATGCCATGTTCGCACCGGCTACCATCGGACAGTTTGGTGCAGATATAACCCTTGCAAGCTGGAGAACAGCCCTTAAGAAGATTGGCTTCCACGATGTAGTGGACGTCAGCCTTGGCGGTGATATGACAGCCATGGCAGAGGCAAGGGAATGGATCGAGGCAATAGAGCATGGACAGAGAAAGTCAACCTCATGCTGTCCGGCATTTGTCAATCTTATAAAGAAGCATTACTCAGAGCTTTCAGACATTATATCCGAGACAGTGTCACCAATGTGTGCAGTGTCAAGATGGATAAAAGATAAAGACCCTGAGGCAGTTACAGTATTTGTAGGTCCATGTATCGCCAAGAAGGAGGAGACCACAAGAAAAGAGTCAAATTCAGCAGACTATGCCCTTACCTATGGTGAGATAAGAGCCATGCTCCGTGCAAAGAGCGTGAAGCTTGAGCCGGAGGAGGATACAGAGGCACAGGCGTCAGTATTCGGTAAGAAATTTGCAAATGCAGGTGGTGTTACCGCAGCAGTTGTGGAGAGTATGAAGGAGCTTGGATACGAGGCTGACGTGGATGTATGCAAGTGTAACGGCGTTGAGGAGTGTAAGAAAATGCTGACTCTTATGAAGTTTGGAAGACTTCCACAGAACTTCATGGAAGGTATGATCTGTGAGGGCGGCTGTGTAGGCGGACCTTCAAGACACAGGTCAGAGCAGGAGACCAAGAGAGACAGGAACGCAGTCCTTGACAAGGCTGAAGAGAAGAATATCTCTGACAGCTTAAGTACCCATGAGGCGGGAGAAACTTTCATGGTAAGAGCGTAAGGATGGCGTAATATCCACATCAGATTGGATTAAAGTATTGAAGATACCAAGATATGATGTGGTAGATGTGCAGAGAAAAAGCATTTGCAGTAATTATATAGAAATATTAAAATCCCGGAAGATTGATCCGCAGAAGATGGGTCATTTTTCCGGGATTTTTGTTATGGCAACGAAAAAGTGGAACACTATTATATGTGAGCATTTTACAACTGTTGATCCGCAGATAAAGATTTTGCATGTTTTTACCATTTTTGTAAAAATTCTTGACAGGAAAGATTTATATGCTATTATAATGCATGTGGTATTGAAAACCACATGTGGAGCTTATTAAAAACTTAAAAAACAGACAACAATACTTTAAAATATAGAGAGAAGAATTACTGGAGGATTTTATATGTCAACAGGTATGAGACCGGAAGAAGGAATAGCAGGAAAGTTCATAAGTGCTTCCCTTGATGACAACAATGTATTAGAGAAGATCGAGTTCACGAATAAGGATGACTTCAACTTTGGATTTGACGTTATGGACGCACTTGCAGAGAAGAAACCGGACGACAGAGCACTTATTTACGTTTCAAAGAATAAGGAAGAAAGAATATTCACCTTTAAGGAGATGAAGGAGTACTCCAACAGAGCTGCAAATTACTTCGTGAAGCACGGAATTAAGAAGGGCGATAAGGTAATGCTGGTCCTTAAGCGTCATTATCAGTACTGGATCACAATGATCGCACTTCATAAGTTAGGAGCTATTGCAATCCCTGCAACAAATATTCTTAAAGCTTCTGATTATGCATACAGAATTGAAGCAGCCAACATCAAGGCAGTTATCTGTACATCAGATGACAAGATTCCTGACGCCATGGCTTCAATAGACCCTGATAACAAGCTTATTAAGATGATCGTAAATGGTGAGAGAGAGGGATTCCTTTCATTTGACCAGGGAATAATGGAAGAGAGCACAGTATTCGAGAGACCTACCGGTGAGGATAAGGTTATGGCTCATGACGTGCTTCTCATGATGTTCACATCAGGAACAACAGAACATCCAAAGCTTGTGTCACACAACCATCTGTACCCACTGGGTCACTACATAACAGCAAAGTACTGGCACACAAACAGAGCAGGCGAGGTTCATCTTACAGTTTCGGATACAGGCTGGGGTAAGGCACTTTGGGGCAAGTTATATGGACAGTGGCTTTGCGAGACAACAATATTTGTATATGATTTCGACGTGTTCAGTGCCGATAACATCTTCAAGCTTATTGAGGAGTACCACATCAACACATTCTGTGCACCACCGACACTCTACAGAATCCTGGTTAAGATGGACATGAGCAAATACAATCTGTCTTCTCTCAGATACTGCACAACAGCAGGTGAGGCACTTAACCCTGAGGTATTCTATAAGTTTAAGGAATTAACGGGATTTACAATTTACGAAGGATTTGGACAGACAGAGACAACACTTACAATAGGAAACCTTGAGAACACAACTCCAAGACCGGGTTCAATGGGTAAGGCAAGTCCACTTTACGATGTAAGGATAATGAGACCTGACGGAACATTTGCAGAGGCAGGTGAGACAGGTGAGATTGTTATCAACATTGAAAATGGTGAGCCGGACGGACTCTTCATCAGATACGAGAACGATCTTGAGAGAACTGCCGAGATAAAGAGAGACGGATACTATCACACAGGTGATACAGCATACAAGGATGAGGATGGATACTTCTGGTTCGTAGGCCGTGTTGATGATATCATCAAGGTTGCCGGATACAGAGTAGGACCTTTCGAGATTGAAAATGAGATCATGAGGATTCCATATGTACTTGAGTGTGCAGTTACATCGGTTCCTGACAGCACAAGAGGTCAGGCAATCAAGGCTACAGTTGTACTTACCGAGGGAACAGTAGGAGATGAAGCGTTAAAGCGTGACATGAAGCGTTACTTCAAGGAGAATATTGCAAGCTACAAGAGACCTAGGGTTATTGAGTTTGTTAAGGAAATGCCTAAGACCATCAGTGGTAAGGTAAGAAGAGTCGAGATCAAGGAAAAGGATTGGAAATAATATTATGATAGCAATAGAGGACATTGATAAGATAGAGCCGTATGTAAGACCGGTATTTTACTATGAAACAGACAGAATGGGTATAGTACACCACTCCAACTATATAAGATGGATGGAAGAAGCCCGTATGGACTGGATGGATAAGATTGGCTGGAATTACAAGCACATTGAGGATGAGGGAATAATCATTCCTGTACTTGGAGTGTCAACCCAGTACAAGACCATGAGCAGATACGGAGATACAATAGAGATCCACACCTATCTGTCAGAGTACACCGGCGTAAGAGTAGGATTTTCCTATGAAATATGCGACAAGGAAACCGGTGAACTGAGATGTCTCGGTACATCATCCCACTGCCTCTTGGACAGTGACAACAAGATCCTGTTCATGAAGAAGCAGTACCCTGAGGAGGATAAGCTGTTCAAGGCACTCTTAAAGGAATATAAGGAAAAGCACGAGAAGAAAAAATAATACGGTTATAGCAGGAAAATAAACAGTGCGGGCATGCAGAGCATTAAAGATCATAAAAGATTATAAAAGGTCATTAAGATAAGCCTGTACAGTAAAAGTCCCGATGACTGGATATGTAATGGATGATACAATATATCCGGTCATTGGGATTTTTTATTTAATAGAAAGAAGGAACAAAGATGAACATCAGAAGGGCAAATGATAAGGACATACCGAGAATTATCGAATTATTGCAGCAGGTCCTTGAGATACATGCAGGTATCAGACCGGATATCTTTATCTCCGGAACAACCAAGTATACCCATGACGAGCTGCTTAAGATGACATTAGATGATGAAAAGCCCATATATGTTGCGGTAGATGAGGATGACAGATGTGTGGGTTATGCCTTCTGCCAGTTGAGAGAACAGCCATTTTCAAATAATATGGTACCGTTTAAATCTCTTTTCATTGATGATCTCTGCGTTGACTCAGATATCAGAGGACAGCATGTGGGAGAGCATTTGTTTGAATTTGTGAAGAGCGAGGCGAAGAGGCTTGGCTGTTACGAGGTCACGCTTAATGTGTGGACAGGTAATACATCAGCAGAGCATTTCTATGAGAAAATGGGAATGAAGACAAAGGAAAGACAGATGGAGTACATTTTATAGTGAAAATAATCCGGGGGCAACGGTTCGTTGCCCCCCGGATCTGATGTAATGGCTTAACTGATTATATGATGGTTAAGCCATTTTCTTGAATGGAAACGGATTGTGAAGATTATCGCTCTGAGGGTCCAGTCAGCGAACATTCCGATCCACACTGCAATAGGACCGAAGCCCCATACACGGCACAGGTATATACACAGGATAACACGGCAGAGCCACATGGTCAGACATGAGGTGATCATGGAGAATTTAACGTCTCCGGCGGCTCTCATGCCGTAGGCAGGGATAAATGAAAGTACCCAGGAAATTGGTTTGGTAATGGTGATAAATACTACCATATTAAAGCAGAGCTGAGCACTTTCGGCTTCCATACCGCCTATCCTTGTTATTGGTTTTGTAAGGGCAAGAACAAGGAGACAGCTAAAGATTATGGCAGCTTCTGCCAGCCATGAAAGCTTCTTAACATAGTATACAGCCTCGTCTTTTCTTCCGGCTCCAAGGCACTGACCTACAACTGTCATAAGTCCGATACCTATTCCCATGGCAGCAACACCATTTAACATCTCAAGGATATTTGTCATTGCCTGGGCAGCGATGGCTACGGTACCAAGGGTAGACACGGTGGACTGGATAGCCAGCTTGCCGAACTGGAACATGCTATTCTCGATACCCGAAGGTATACCTATATATAATATCCTTCTTATTGTAGAGAAGTCCGGGCGTATGGACAGGTAGTTACGCACGGCAATAGGTTCTTTTTCATTTCTTAGTTTCCATATTACTACAACTGCACAGAAAATACGTGAAAACAGGGTTGATATGGCGGCTCCCGCAACGCCCATGTTAAGGACGAAGATGAGCAGTGCATTTCCCCCGATGTTTAAAAAATTGGAAATAACCGAGATCACCATAGGTCTTCTGCTGTCGTTCTGGGCTCTCATAATGGAAGCACCTGCGTCATACAAACCGATAAATGGGAATGATAACAGGGTGAACAGGAAATAAACCTGTGAATTAGCCATGACATCGGCTTCCACCTTGCCGAATATAAGCTTGAGTAACGGCACCCTGAATACAAGGCAGATAAGGGTTAAGGCAACGGAGAGTACAGTCATTACCAGTAAAACCTGTCTTGCGGAGTGATTGGCACTTTTTTCATTGTGGCTTCCCAGGTAGTGGGAGCAGAGGATGGCACCTCCGGCAGCCAGGGCTGACAGAGCCTGTATTACAAGGACATTTATGGAGTCCACAAGGGATACTGCGGATATGGCAGCAGAGCCTACGTTACTTACCATCATGGTATCTACCGTACCCATGAGGCAGGAGAGAAGCTGTTCCACGATTATGGGAACCAGAAGCTTCTTAAGATCTAAGTTACTGTATAAATGGTCGGAATTTTTCATTTGCATATATCTTCTTTCACGTAGTACATTTTTTTGAGTTGTATATTTTTTTGGGGGTACACTTTTTGAGGTATACCGGCTTCACGTATCAGCCAGAGGTATTATAGCACCGCTTTGCAAATATGTGCATTGAAAATCAAAAACATGTTACTAACATAAAAAATTGACAATTAACAAAAAGAATGTTAGTGAGCAGAAAAAAATGTTACTATTGAAATAGATTAATTTTTTATGAAGGAGTTAAGGTTTTGATCTTTAGGGGACCTGAGGTTTATGCCCCTAAGATAAAGATTGTTTAATAAGGAGAAAACATTATGAGGATGTACTTTAAACAGAGGCTGTTTTCATGGCTTGACAGTTACGACATTTATGATGAACAGGGAAATACAATCTATGTAGTAAAGGGACAGTTGTCCTGGGGACACTGCCTTAAGATATTTGACCCATGGGGAAATGAGGTAGGAACCGTAAAAGAAAGAGTGCTGACATTACTTCCAAAATTCGAGGTATATCTGGATGGACGGTACCTGGGATGTATCAAAAAGGAATTTGCATTTTTCAGACCTCGGTATAACATTGATTACAATGGCTGGAATATTGACGGAAACTTTTGGGAATGGGATTACAGGATAACAAATGCAAACGGAACCGAGATTGCTTCCATATCCAAGGCGCTATTTCATATGACGGATCAGTATGTGATGGATGTATACAATCCGCAGGACGCCCTTATTGTACTTATGTTTGTTCTTGCAATTGACGCGGAGAAGTGTTCAAGAAACAACAACTAGAAATATTCAGAGAAACAAGGGAACTAAATAAAACAGAAGAAAATAAGCACTGAGAAAACAAAAGAAATGGACATGCTGATTTGCCAGATTGACATGTTTTCACCTATTTGTTAGTATTACTGTTGCAGAGTCCTGGGGGATTTTATGCCCAGAAAAAGAGAAGTGCGGTGAGAATCCGTCGCAACAGCCATTACTGTATCTGGTTAAACGTAAAAATGCAGGTGTCATAGACATCCGCAAGCGTTGCAGCCACAAGTCAGATCGCTTGCTCTGCTCTCTCATATAAAATACGAAAGGGGAAATGACCATGAAGAAGAGATTTATTGCAACATGTATGGCGATGTGCATGGTGGCAACAACAGTGGCACCTATATCAGGTGTGAATTTCGGCGTATCATCAGTATATGCCAGTGAGGCAACTCCGGGAGATGCCAGCATCACAGTAAAGGTCGGTGTACATGATTACACAGCCGTAGACGCAGGGATCAAGGACGCTTCCAAGGACGGAAAGATTCTTGAGACAGAAGTAGAGGTGCCAAAGGGTACTTCAACAAAGGATGTTATAGAAAAAGCCTTTGAAGATAATGATATCCAGTATAATATGACAGAAAGCGGCTATGTGTCAGAGATCAACAATCTTTCAGCAGAAGATGCCGGTGGATATTCAGGATGGTGCTTAAGCTATAACAACGACGATTATGCCAATGGTGGGGTGTCAGCAATCACTTTATCAGACGGTGACACATTATCATTTGACTATTCAGTTAATGTGGATACAATGACAGACGACATAGGTAACGGCTGGTATGGAAATCCATATTTCAAAGAAATCTCAGTGGGTGGAAAGACCCATGAAATGACCAAGGAATATTCATATTCTACCGGTGCGGTATATAAGATAGACGGAGAAGTTACAGAAGACAAGGGTACAGCAGATGACCCATTCGAGCTTACATATATACTTCCGGAAGATACAGATATAACAACAGTAGAGACAGATTATGTTACAAGTCTTAACAGTCATTACGCAATAGTAGACGGACTTGAGAACATGAACGACTTCACAGGCGGTATTGATTTCTCAGTATCATCATTAGGTGGTAAATACAAGTCATACTACCATGTGAATGCTGTACTTTCAGATGTAGACGCAGAGGCTTCAAATGTATATGAGGATGTACTTGCAGGAGCAGAGAAGTTAGTTTCATCAAGATGTGAGGAAACAAATCCTACATTTGAAAATGAATGGGAGATCATCGATCTTGCCAGATATGGTTATACAAATATTCCTATGTATGAAACCTACTATGCTTCAGTAGAAGAGAAGGTTAAGGAAACAGGTGCTATTATAAATAAGAATAAGGTGACTGAGAATGAGAGAACAATCCTTGCTCTTACAGCACTTGGTGTGGACTGTACAGATGTGGCAGGCTACAATATCCTTGAGCCGTTATATGATGAGACTTTTGTAACAAAGCAGGGTGTAAATGGTGTCGTATTCGGTCTTCTTGCAATAGACGCAGCAAATGCACCTGACAGCCTTGAAGAGGATGGAACAAACATAAGAGAGTTTTTGGTGCAGAAGATACTTACAGCAGAGCTTTCTACAGGTGGTTGGACATTCTTTGGAGCGGCAGATCCTGATATGACAGGTATGGCTATCCAGGCACTTGCTCCATATTACAATACAAATACAGACGTTAAGGAAGCAGTAGACAGAGGTCTTGATGTACTTTCAAATATGCAGAGAGACGATGGTGGATTTGCAAGCTGGGGTTCAGTAAACTCAGAGAGTGCTGCTCAGGTTGTAACTGCCCTTTCAGCTCTTGGAATTGATGCAGATACAGACCCAAGATTTGTGAAGAACGGCATATCAGTATTAGATAATCTCATCAGCTTCAAGGATGAGGCGACAGGCGGATTCCGTCATATTAAGAAAGATCAAAATGGTAATGTGTATGGTGAAAATGCTATGGCAACACAGCAGGGAACATATGCATTGGTTGCTTACTACAGATATAAGCATGGCATGCCTGCACTTTATGACATGTCAGACGCAGATTGGAAGCTTGGTATGAAGGCTCCTGCCAAGGTAGAAGTTGCAAATGCTTCAAATGGTGTAAAGATCAGCTACAGTGCAGTTGACGGAGCAGAGAGATATAAGATCTACAGAAAGGCTGAGGGCGAGACATCATGGAAGCTCTTCGGTACAACAACAGCTTTAAGTGCAGTAGATAAGACAGTTGTAAGTGGTGTTAAGTACACATACACAGTAAGAGGTATAAAGGGTTCAGAGCAGGGCAAGTATGATCAGACAGGTGTAAGCGTATTATACCTTGCACAGCCTGTAGTAAAGGCAGAGAACAAGATTTCAGGAATCAATGTTACATGGAACAAGATTAACGGTGCAGAGTCTTATTATGTATATAGAAAGGCAAATGGTGCCAAGAGCTGGACAAGAGTTGCAACTGTTAAGGCAGCCAAGTTAAACTATGCTGATACAAAGGTATCAGATGGCGTAAACTATGTATATACAGTAAGAGCCGTATCAGGAAGCACACTCAGCACATATACATCAGGTCGTTCAATCAACAGAGTAAGCAGAGCTAATATTGCAAAGGTTGAAAATGTTGTTGCCGGAACAGCAAAGGTTACAGTATCAGTTGTTAAGGCATTCTCAGGATATCAGCTCCAGTACGCAACAAAGTCGAACTTCAGTGACGCTAAGACATTAGGTGTATCAAACGGAACAACACAGACAGTTGTAAGAAATGTTTCAGGTCTTAAGAAGGGTACTACATATTATGTAAGGATACGTGGTTATAAGAAGTCAGGAAATACTATAAGCTACGGTGCATGGAGTACTGCAAAGACAATAAAGATCAGCAGGTAATATGAATTTTATAAAAAAGAATTTGAAAAAAATTCTTGGGCTTACGGCAGTTGCTGCCATACTGGTATTTGCATTCTGGTATGGCGGTAATGCACCGGGCTCCAGAGGATTTTCAGTAAAACAAAACACTTCGGAAACATCAGATACCGGAAGCGACGAAGTAGAAGCCGTAGATGGTGGGTATTATGATGAACAATATGTGGATAAGGATGGAAATCCGGTAAGGAAGAAGAAAAGCTCCGACGAAGCAGATGATGCCACAGAGAACTTCGCAGGTACCGGTACAGGTGAAGCTGTAGAGGTCGGTGGCGGAAGTAACGGAAACGGCAATGGTTCCGGCAGCGGAGATATTGGTGATGGCTCCGACAAGGGAAAAGGTTCAGATGATGGCAGCGATTCCGGCAATGGATCGGGTAATGGCAGTGGCGATGGTTCCGGTAACGGACCAGGCAAGGGTGACAATACGGCAGATCCGGGCAAGAAGGATGAACCTACAACAGAAGCCCCTACAACGGAGACCCCTACAGAGGAACCAACCGAGGATGAGATCATAGGATATTGCAGCATAAGTATAAGCTGTAAGAATATCCTTAATAACATGGATCTTGTGGACGAGAACAAGAAGGCCTATGTTCCGGCAGACGGAGTGATACTGAAGAAAACAGAAGTCCCTATCAGACATGGGGATACGGTTTTTGATGTGTTAAGAAGGATCACCAAGGAAAAGGGAATACAGATGGAATATTCTTATACGCCGATGTACGGTTCCATGTACATTGAGGGAATAGGCAATCTGTACGAATTTGACTGCGGAAACCTGTCAGGCTGGATGTACTCCGTAAACGGAGTGTTTCCGGGCTTTGGGTGTTCGAAATATGTGCTTAACGGTGGCGAGGTCATCCGGTGGCTGTACACCTGTGATCTGGGCGGAGACGTAGGTAATCCTTACTAAAAGGATTTTTCAAATAAGGATATCAGATGAAGGAAAAGGTAAAGAAAAAAGATACATTTTCAACCTGTCATCCCATTGTTAATCTGATTTATTTCATATGTGTAATAGGATATGCCATGGCATTTACTGATCCAGTATGCCTTGGCATATCTTTTATAGGTATGTTTATTTATCTTGTTATGCTTAAGGGAGGCAGCGGTGTAAAGAAGAATTTAATATATATGCTGTTTCTGGTGGTGATAACCGCCGGGATAAATATGGCATTTTCCCATCAGGGTGTTACCATACTGTGTTATCTTCCTTCTGGAAATCCCCTGACTCTTGAGAGTATCCTCTATGGAATAGGAATAGCCTTCATGATAGTTGGCACCATAGGCTGGTTTTCCTGTTTTAACGAGGTCATAACCTCCAACAAGATGATATATCTGTTTGGAAGTCTTGCCCCCGTATTGTCCCTTCTTATTTCCATGGTTCTGAGATTTATTCCTGAATGTGCAGATAGATATAGGGAAGTGTACGGGGTTATAAAGGCGTCCGGTTACGCCGGCTCCGGAAAATATTTTAAGAGACTTAAGACCGGCATAAAGGTAAGCTCAGTGGTAGTAACCTGGGCACTGGAAAGGGCGGTTGTCACGGCAGACAGCATGTTAAGCAGGGGCTACGGACTTAAGAAGAGAACTGCGTATTCACTGTTTGTCTGGGATGGCAGGGACACGGTATCCCTTATATACCTTCTGATAACAGGAATATATGTGTTAGTCGCAGCCGCAAATGGTACCTTCAGGTTCTGGTATTATCCGGCAGTTACAGGCATAAAGCTCACCCCTTACCGCCTGTCGGCATATATTATGTATGCTCTGATGGTGGTCTGCCCACTTATAGTAAAGAAAGGAAAGAAATGGATATTTTAGACGTTCAAAAGCTTACATTCGCATATCCGGACACAACAGTAGAATATGGTGGCGTCTATCTTGAGCCTGCCCTTAAGGAGGCTTCCTTTTGCGTGGCACAGGGTGACTTTTTGGTGATCCTCGGATCTTCAGGTTGTGGAAAGACCACATTGTTGAAGCTCTTAAAGCCTGTGCTTGCTCCCCATGGAAAGAAGTCCGGAAGCATATTCTTTAACGGAGCTGACATAGAGTCATTGTCTTATGAAGAGCTGGCTTACGACATAGGCTTTGTAATGCAGGATGTAAATGCACAGCTTGTAACAGATGAGGTGTGGCATGAGCTGGCATTTGGACTGGAAAGTCTTGGCTGTAGCAATTCTATGATAAAGAGACGTGTTGCCGAAATGACTTCTTTCTTCGGACTATCCGGTATATTCCACAAGAAGGTGCGGGAGCTGTCCGGAGGTCAGAAGCAGATGGTAAATCTGGCATCAGTTATGGCAATGAATCCTAAGCTCCTTATTCTTGATGAGCCTACAAGCCAGCTTGACCCAATAGCTGCGGAGGAATTTGTAGCCTGCCTTACCCGTATCAACAGAGAGCTTGGCACCACAATAATCATGACAGAACACAGGCTGGAGGAGGTGCTTCCGGTGTGTACAAAGGTTATGGCTATGGAGGACGGACAGGTTACTGCTTTCGGCCCTTTAAGGGAGTGTATGGCGGAGCTGTGCACCGACGGACGCTATATGGGTTTCATGACCGCCGCCACCAGGGTGTATGCGGGTGTTTCTAAGGATAAGAAGAAATATCATGCAGATATGACTCATAATGAAGATGAAATTCATCCAAATGAAAGTGTGGCAGTGGATAATATATATTCTTTGCCGGTTTCTGTGGGGGAAGGCAGAAGTTATCTGGCAGAGCTGTTGAAAAACGGTACATTGACCGGGGGAAGTTCCGATGAGAGTGAACTATGTGATAAGACCATTGAAGAAGAAAAAACATTTATAAATATTGGTAAAAATAAAATGACTGTCGATGAAAAGATAGTTTCGGATAAACATGTTTCGACTGGCAATGATATCCTCGTTTGCAAGAGCCTCTGCTATGCCTACGACAAGGCAGGGGATGACATAGTGAACAAGCTTACCCTTTCGGTTCGTGAGGGGGAGATATTATCCATAAGTGGAGGAAATGGCAGTGGTAAGACCACATTTCTTAAGCTTATAGCAGGCATAATGGAGCCTGACAACGGAAGGATCAGAGCGGCTGCCGGAAGAAGAACTGCATTGCTTCCACAGAACCCTACAGACCTGTTTACCAGAAATACAGTGAGGGATGAGCTGGTCTGCACTCAGGACAGCGTGGAAAATGAGATTTCATATGAAGCAGTGGCTGATGTGGTGAGAACATGTATGATGGAAGATCTGCTCCTTCGACATCCCTATGATCTGTCAGGCGGTGAACAGCAGAGGCTGGCACTGGCGAAGCTTATGCTCATTGATCCGGATATCTTCCTGTTGGATGAACCAACCAAGGGAATAGACCCGGAGTTCAAGCTGGAATACGGGGATATTCTTAAGCAGCTTAAAACCAGAGGCAAGACCATTATAATAGTAAGCCACGACATAGAGTGGGAGGCAAGGATCTCGGACAGATGTGCCCTCATGTTTGACGGCAGCATAGCAGCCATAGAACCTGTGAAAGACTTCTTCTCAGGAAATCATTTCTACACCACGGCAGCCGCAAGGATCGCAGGGGGAATGATAGAAAATGCGATAACTGTTGAGGATATATTCAAGGCTCTTGGATGTGAGCCGGATATTTACGAGGAAAAACACAAAAATAGCAGAAATTTCAAAGGCGGTCAAAAAAAAGATGGTAAATCCTATGATGGCTGTGATATAACAAGAACTGATAAAGGCATAAAAGTAAATAAGATTTCCCAATTAGATGATACTGTCAAAATTGATAATGACATTAAACTTCATGATGCAGCCCAGTCCGGTGAAGAAGATAAAGCCCTTGAAAGTCTGAAAAAACTGCTGGAGAAGAAACACAAAAGCCGTGAGAAGATCAGCCCCATAAGGCTTACCTGTATTATCCTGCTTACTATGTTGTGTGGCGTATGCTTTTATTTTACGATGAAGCAGGAGGGGCTTAATTACCTTATAGATAATATGAGGGTGACGGCGGAGGGCATCAGATATGCCATAATGTACGGCGTATTTATCCTGGCAGTTATACTGCTGCTGATATGTCTGGCACCGATATCCTCAAGAAAGAATGAGGATATTGAGCTTACGTCAGCAAGAAACCATAATAAAGCCTGTGCACTGGCAGCATTTGTAGTTATCTGCATACTTATTCCCATCACTATATGGGTGGGCATAACAAAGTTAAATGACAGAAAGTATTATTTCATATCCATGCTGATACTCCTTGAGGCAATAATCCCGTTTTTCTTTCTGTATGAGAAAAGGAAACCGAAAGCAAGGGAACTGGTGACCGTAGCAACAATGTGTGCTCTGGCGGTGGCGGGCAGGGCGGCATTCTTCATGCTGCCAAACTTCAACGCAGCAACAGCAATGGTCATTATAAGTGGCGTGGCATTTGGTGCGGAGACAGGATTTATAGTTGGGGCTGTCACCATGCTTACCTCCAACTTCATATTCGGGCAGGGGCCATGGACACCCTGGCAGATGTTCGCCATGGGGGTACTTGGATATCTGGCAGGTGTTATCTACAGAAGGAGAGCTGTGCGGGAAAAAATATTTTCTAAACTTTCCTTATGTATTTTTGGCGGGATATCGTGTATAGTAGTCTATGGTGGTATCATGAATCCGGCATCTGTGCTGATGTATTACAGCGATGTCAGCCTGCATATGATTGCGGCGGCCTATATAACCGGTTTCCCATTTGACGTGGTTCATGGTACTGGAACGGTATTATTCCTTTGGTTTGCTGCAAGACCATTCCTGGAGAAGTTTGACAGGATAAGGACAAAATACGGAATATTAAATGTGTCCCACACAAATTAACAGCAAATGAGGTAAGAAATTGCTTAGAAATGTAGATTTATCGGAAATTTCTGATGGACGATTGTATGAATTAAATGATATGGTAAAGGCAGAGTGTAACGACTGCAAGGGCTGCAGTAAATGCTGCCGGGGAATGGGAGACACCATAAAGCTTGATCCCTATGACATAAAGAGACTCACAGAAGCCACAGGCAAAAGCTTCGAGCAGCTCCTGGCAAATGAGGTTGAGCTGAATGTTGTTGATGGAATGATACTTCCAAATATCAAAATGGTGGATGGCCATTGTCCTTTTTTAAATGATGAAGGAAGGTGCGGTATCCATGGCGGAAGGCCGGGCTTCTGCCGTTTATTCCCGCTTGGAAGATACTACGAAGAGGATGGAGGTTTCAGATATTTCCTCCAGGTACACGAGTGCGACAGAGCGGGTCATGCAAAGGTCAAGATCAATAAATGGATCGACACTCCGGAGCCTGCCAGATATGACAGATATGTCGCAGACTGGCACAAATTCCAGAAGGACATTCAGATAAAGGTTATCGGTGCACTGTTTGGAACAGACCATCTTGATGACCAAAGCACTTCCGGTGCTCCGGCAACTTCCGGTATGTCAGAAGAAGATATAGCCATTGCGGAAGAAACCGCCAGAAACATCAGTATGTTGGTTCTTAACACCCTGTACATAACAAGATACGAAGAAAGCAAAGACTTCTACCAGCAATTCTATGGCCGCCTCGCCAGAATACGGGATATGCTGGGCGTCTAAAAAATAAAGAAAAGGAGAAAACGAATGAGAGGGAAGAAAAAATTTATCCCATCACTGTCATCCATGGCAAATCACAGAAAAAGATACCTGTTTTTCACACTGGTACTCATATTCTCAATGGCCTTTGGAACAATGATGGTGTCATGGGCAAAGGAAGATGAGGATAACTCAGACTCAGGAAAACAAAATGTGGCAGAGATCTATAGCGTAGATGATCTGCCGGGACATAAGATAGGTGTCCAGCTTGGAACTACAGGTGACACTTATGCGTCAGATTATGAAGGCGACGATGCAGGAACCGAGATAATCAGATATAACAAGGGTGCTGACGCAGTTCAGGCACTTAAGCAGAACAAAATCGACTGCGTGCTCATTGATGAACAGCCGGCAAAAGCATTCGTGGCAAAGAACCCTGAACTGTATATTCTGGATGAAGAGTTCACCATAGAAGATTACGCCATCTGCGTGCAGAAGGGCAACACAGAGCTTCTTAACCAGATAAATGACAGCATTGAAGCATTACAGCAGGATGGAACCATAGACCAGGTTATAAATCACTATATAAACGGAACCGGAGATACATATAAGTCCCCGGATGACATTAACTATACAGGTAAGATAACCATGGTTACAAATGCCGGTTTCCCACCATATGAGTACTATGAAAACGGTGTCCCTACAGGTATCGACATAGACATTGCCACAGCTATAGCAGACAGAATGGGACTTGAGATTGAGGTTCTTGACGTAGAGTTCGACTCGGTTATCGTGTCCGTTCAGACAGGTAAGGCAGACTTCGGTATGGCAGGTATGACAGTAACCGAGGAAAGAAAGAAGAATATTGATTTTACAGAATCATATACCACCTCAAAGCAGGTTATCATTGTTAATTCCGGTAATGACGCTCAGGGAAATACCCTTATGAGCAGGATCAAGCAGTCGTTTGTAGAGGACGGAAGATGGAAATACATTCCACAGGGTCTTTTAAATACACTGATAATCACAATATTTGCAGGTATCATAGGCATCGTGCTTGGCTTCCTTATTGCCATGACTCGTGTGGCATATGACAGAAGCGATGAGCGTTCGCCATTACTTAAGGTGGTAAATGCTATAATCAAGCTTTACATTACCATATTCAGAGGAACACCTATGATGGTTCAGCTCCTCATCACATACTATGTAATATTTGCCAGTGTAAATATCAAGCCGGTCATAGTTGCGGTTATTGCATTTGGATTGAATTCAGGTGCATATGTTGCCGAGGCCATCAGAGCCGGTATGATGTCAATCCCGATAGGACAGTTTGAGGCAGGACGAAGCCTTGGATTCACCTACGGACAGACAATGAAATATATAATAATGGGACAGGCTATCAAAAATGCCCTTCCTGCAATGTGTAACGAGTTCATAGCACTTCTTAAGGAAAGCTCCATCGTAGGTTACATCGGACTGGTGGATCTTACAAAGGCAGGCGATATCATAAGAAGTACTACATGGGAGGCTATGGTTCCGCTTGTGTCAATAGCTCTCATTTACCTTATTATAGTAACAATTCTTACCTATCTTGTAGGACGTCTTGAAAGGAGGCTGAAGAGAGGTGCAAAATAATGGTGAAGTTTTAATAGAAATAAAAAATCTTAAGAAATCCTATGGAGACCATGTTGTCCTTGACGGAATTAACACAACTATTAAAAAGGGTGAGGTTATCGCCATTGTAGGACCGTCTGGATGTGGAAAATCCACCTTTCTCCGCTCTCTGAACAAGCTTGAGAGACCTGAGGCAGGCGAGATTGTATTTGAGGGTACAGATATCCTTGATAAGAAGACTAATATAAACAAGGTCAGACAGAAGATCGGTATGGTATTCCAGCAGTTCAACCTGTTCCCTAACAAGACAGTGCTCCAGAATATTATGCTGGCACCTATGAAGCTTAAGGGCGTAAGTGCCGATGACAGTAAGAACAGAGCCATGGAGCTGCTTGAGAGAGTAGGGCTTCTTGAAAAGGCAGAGGCATATCCCGACAGCCTTTCAGGTGGACAGAAGCAGCGTATTGCCATAGCAAGAACTATGGCAATGAACCCGGATGTTATACTTTTTGATGAGCCTACGTCAGCTCTGGATCCGGAGATGGTTGGAGAAGTTCTTGAGATAATGAGGGAACTGGCAAGAGACGGAATGACCATGATAGTTGTAACTCACGAGATGGGATTTGCAAGGGATGTTGCCAGCAGAGTAATCTTCATAGATCAGGGAAATATCCGTGAAGACAGTGCTCCGGAGGAGTTCTTCGAAAATCCTAAGAACGAGAGACTTAAAGAGTTCCTTTCAAAGGTAAGGTAAAATTAAAACAGAAGTCATAATAAAACTAAAACAAACTATCAGGCTTAAAAATGACATAGTAGTAAACTTCGGTACAAAACTGATAAAATCTGTATACGAGGTCTGATAGATGGATTAACGTAAAATTATAAAAGCCCCTTGCGGAGATCGGAGGTGCTCATTATGAGCACGCCCGGTGAGCTGCAAGGGGCTTTATCGCTGTTATCATTATTATTGCTGCTACTATCTTATAACTCATCATCGGGAAGTATATATTCCGGCGGGGTATCCTTCATTGCCTGTTGGCTTGAAAGGGTACGCTTACGCTTGCTTTCCCTGTAGGTTTTTGGGGACATGCCGGTTTCCTTCCTGAATATCTTGTGGAAAGCCTCCGCAGACTGATAGCCGCAGGACAGGGCAATACTTTCAACGGAAAAATCCGTAATGGTCAGCAGATGTTCAGCCTTGGTTATCCTGAAATTCTGAATGTAGCTTATAGGGCTCATTCCTGTGTACTGCTTAAACAGGTCGGAAAAATAACTTCGGTTGATTCCTACATAGTCCGATATTTCCTCTACCTTAAGGGGCATGCTGTAGTGGTTTTGTATGTATGAGATAGCGTGGTTCACATACATATTTCCAGATGGCGGTTCGATCTTGTCCTTCTGGGCTGTTGCCAGGGTGGACAGGAACAGATACAGCATTGCCATAAGCCTGTAGCTGTCTCCTTTATCTGATGTATTATGATTTAACATGTCAAATACATATTTCTTCAGACGCTCTCCCTCGTTACAGGTAAATATCGGTTCGCCCGAGGATAACCCGATATCGTGGAGTATCTCCCCGGCTTTTCTTCCGGAGAAGCCTACCCACACATAAGACCAGGGCTTGTCCTTATCCGATATATATGTGGCAGGAATATCAGGCTCAATAAGGAACCCTTGCCCCTTCTTAAGATGAAAATTAAGGTTATTGGTGTAGAAATCCCCTTCCCCATCCACGACAAAATGTACCAGATAGAAGGACTTCACAGAAGGACCCGCCTTGTGTAACGGCTCCGTCACCGAATGACCGAACACATTCAGATACAGATCCGTGCTGCTCTCCGTAGGAAACTCCATAACAATTTTCTTCTCCATACATACCTCCTGATATTTTAAAAGCAGTTGATTGCTTTTTCTTATTTAAAGTTGCACATGAGATACACATATAATATAAAAGTCCGAACCGAATAGGAAAACGAACAAGGCCGGTGTTATATTATATGTGTATCCATATAAACCCCACCAACAAATCTAACAAATGGACATACATATACTACGACATATCATTTCAATAATCAATATTATAGTGTAAAATATCTTATATATTACAGGGAATGCAAACTGCGCAACGATAGAAAGGCGCAAATGCAGGCAACAAAAAAAGGACATTGAAGCAACCGGGAAATAAAATAACAGACAGGAGAAGGTTTTATGAAAAGTATTGAAGAATTAAAGAAAGAATTTGCAGAGGGTTTACATGACCAGAGACTTAAAGAAATCTACGTGGATGAGAAAAGAGTGCCGTACAACAGAGAGAGATACATCAAGGCATTAGACAGATTTAAAGAATTGTACGGAGATAAGCCGGTAGTCATATTCAGTGCACCGGGAAGAAGCGAGGTGTGCGGAAACCATACAGACCACCAGAACGGTCAGGTGCTTGCCACATCAATAAACCTTGATGCCATCGCGGTAGTATCACCTGAAACAGATAATACCATCAGACTTGTATCAGACAATATGCCGGAAGAAGTGATCGACGTAACAGATATCGACAAGAAGCCTGAAGAAGAAGGAACAACAACAGCTCTTATCAAGGGTGTGGCTGCGGGAATTAAGAGAGACGGCCATGAGATAGGCGGATTTACAGCATTTATCACAAGCGACGTACTGATGGGAGCAGGAATGTCGTCATCAGCAGCCTTTGAAAGCCTTATAGGAACAATCCTTTCAGGTCTCTATAACGACATGAAGGTTTCGTCAGTAGACATTGCCAAGATCGGACAGTATGCAGAGAATTACTACTTCGGCAAGCCATGTGGACTTATGGATCAGATGGCATGTGCAGTAGGCGGACTTATATACATCAATTTCTATGAAAAGGGAAATCCTGTTATCAGGCAGGTGCCATGTGACTTCGAGGCACACCAGTACAGCTTATGTATCGTAGATACAAAGGGTAGCCATGCGGACCTTACAGACGATTATGCTGCAATTCCGGTTGAGATGAAACAGGTTGCAGAGTACTTCGGCAAGGAGCTTTTAAGCAGAGTTACCCCGGAAGAGTTTATTGCAGCAGTGCCTGCCTTAAGAGAGAAGTTAAGCGACAGGGCAGTATTGAGAGCTCTTCACTACTACACAGAGCAGGCCAGAGTGGCAGAGGGTGTCACAGCTCTTGAAGCAGGCGAATTTGATCATTTCCTTGATGTGATAAAGAGAAGTGGAGACTCATCAAGCAAGCTTCTCCAGAACATCTACAGTACAAAGGATGTCCACACACAGAATGTAACAGTTGCCCTTGGATTTTCAGAGTATTTCCTCGGGGAAAATGGTGTGTGCAGAGTACACGGCGGTGGATTTGCAGGAACAATACAGGCATTTGTGAAGAACGCAGCCGTTGCAGATTACAAGAGCAGCATTGAGAAGATCTTCGGTGAGGGTAGCTGCCATGTATTAAAGGTAAGACCTTATGGTGGAATAAAGGTAATGTAAAAAGTGTCAAATGACATATGAAAAAGAAAAGCACGCAAGTCGTGCCAAAAATTGATCAGGTGGTGACAGCTATGATAGATAAGAATATAAAGCAGCTTGTGGAGTATGGTATTGCCCATGAGCTTATTACAGAATACGACAGGATATATGTGACAAACAGGATACTTGAGATATTAAAGAAGGACGACTACACAGAGCCCGGAGAGGTAGAAAAGATAGAGACTCCCGAGGAGCTTGAGGAAGTCCTTAAGGGAATACTTGATTACGCAGTGGAGAAGGGGCTTATTGAGGAGGACTCAGTAGTCTTAAGGGATTTGTTTGACACTAAGGTAATGAGCACAATGGTTCCTATGCCGGGAGATGTTGTGAAGAAATTCCGTGAGAAGTACGCAGTATCACCAAAGGAAGCTACAGACTTCTACTACGCTTTCAGCAGGGCAACAGACTATATAAGAACCTACAGGGTGAAGAAGGATATCAAGTGGGTCAAGAACACTGAGTACGGTGACATTGATATAACCATCAACCTTTCAAAGCCTGAGAAGGATCCTAAGATGATCGCTCTTGCCAAGACTATGGGAGGCTCATCATATCCTAAGTGCCAGCTCTGTATGGAGAACGAGGGCTATGCCGGAAGGATAAATCATCCTGCAAGACAAAACCACAGGATAATCCCTATAGAGATAAACGGAAATAAGTGGGGCTTCCAGTATTCACCATATGTATATTACAATGAGCACTGTATAGTGTTTAATGGCGAACATGTACCTATGAAGATAGAGAGGGCAACCTTTGAGAAGCTGTTCTCATTTGTAAGCCAGTTCCCGCACTACTTCCTGGGATCAAACGCTGATCTGCCTATAGTGGGCGGCTCAATCCTTTCCCATGACCACTTCCAGGGCGGCAATTATACATTTGCCATGACAAAGGCACCGGTGGAGACTAAGATAAGCTTCAAGGGTTACGAGGATGTGGAAGCGGGAATAGTAAAATGGCCTATGTCAGTAATAAGACTTGACGGCACAGACAAGAATAGGATCATTGATCTGTCAGACAAGATACTCAAGGCATGGAGAGGCTACACCGACGAGGCAGCATACATATATGCCGAGACAGATGGTGAGCCACACAACACCATCACACCTATTGCAAGAATGAGAGACGGCAGATACGAGATGGATCTGGTTCTTAGAAATAACATCACAACACCGGAGCACCCAATGGGACTCTACCATCCATGGGAGCAGTACCACAACATCAAGAAAGAAAATATCGGACTTATCGAGGTAATGGGGCTGGCAGTGCTTCCTGCAAGACTTAAGGGCGAGATGGCAGAGCTGGCAGACGCTATGGTTTCCGGCAAGGATATCTCTGCAAATGAGAATATAGCAAAGCACAAGGAATGGGTAGATACATTCAAGGACAGATATGATAGAATAGATGAGACAAATGTACACCAGATCTTAAGAGATGAGATCGGAGATGTATTTGCAAAGATACTTGAGTGTGCAGGTGTATATAAGAGAGACGAAGCCGGCAAGGCAGCGTTCTTAAGATTTGTGGAATATGTAAATGAAAGGTAATGCCTGGATTTATATGTTATAAAGATTGTATTAAGTTTTATATGAAAGCCTAAAAAGGAGGATAAATATCATGAAGATTTTAGTTACAGGTGGTGCAGGTTATATCGGTAGTCATACATGCGTTGAGCTTTTAAATGCAGGCTATGATGTAGTAGTTGTTGATAACCTTTATAATGCCAGTGCAAAGGCTCTGGACAGAGTAAGAGAGATCACAGGAAAGGATCTTACATTCTACGAGGCAGACGTTCTTGATGCTCCAAAGATGGACGAGATATTCAAGAAGGAGCAGGTTGACTGCGTTATACATTTCGCAGGTCTTAAGGCTGTAGGCGAGTCAGTAGTTAAGCCGCTTGAGTACTACAAAAACAACATTAACGGTACTTTGGTACTGTGTGAGGCAATGAGAAAGAACGGATGTAAGAATATCATCTTTTCATCATCGGCCACAGTATACGGAAATCCGGCATTTATCCCGATCACAGAGGAGTGTCCAAAGGGAACACCTACAAATCCATACGGCTGGACAAAGTGGATGATTGAACAGATTCTTACAGACCTTCACACAGCAGATCCGGAGTGGAATGTAATTCTTCTTCGTTACTTCAACCCTATCGGAGCACATAAGAGTGGACTTATGGGTGAGGATCCAAAGGGTATCCCTAACAACCTTCTTCCATATGTGGCTCAGGTTGCCATCGGCAAGCTTAAGTGTCTTGGTGTATTCGGCGATGACTACGATACACCGGACGGAACAGGTGTAAGAGACTACATTCATGTTGTGGATCTGGCAGCAGGACATGTTAAGGCTATAAACAAGATCAAAGAAAATCCGGGTGTTAAGATCTACAATCTTGGTACAGGAAAGGGTTACAGCGTTCTCGATGTTGTCAAGGCATTCAGCAAGGCATGTGGACATGATGTACCATACGAGATCAAGCCAAGACGTGCCGGCGATATATCAACATGCTATTCAGACGCTTCTCTTGCAAAGAAGGAGCTGGGCTGGGAGGCCAAATACGATATAGATGAGATGTGTGAGGATTCATGGAGATGGCAGACAATGAATCCTAACGGATACGAAGACTAAATTGCCTAAAATATACACAAAGCAATATATGAAATATAACTAAATAGTTCCCCGAACAGGTCCTGTGGTCAAATAATTGGTGGCAGGACCTGTTTTTTATGGTAGAATACATACGGGATATATCGCGATGATCAAGACCAGGGGGGACAGGGCTAGATGAAAAGAAAAAATATCGCATTACTTCTCGCTCAGGCAGACGAGAATACGCAGAGAAGATATACAGAAGGATTTTTGAGGGAAGCATTTGCAAGAAATTATGATGTGTGCATATTCTCCATGTTCCTTAAGTATCAGGAATCCACCATGAGAGAAGTGGGGGAGTCTAATATATATAACCTTATACAGTACGACAGGTTTGACGCAGTTGTAGTCATGAAGGATACCATACAGACACCGGGAGTGGCTGAATGTATAGAAGAACGCATTAAAGAAAGCTTTAAGGGACCCGTTTTTGTCATAGATGATGAAAGCAAATATTTCAGAAGCATAATGATGGATCACTACACACCTATATACAGAATGGTAGAACACCTTATTAAAGAACATGGGTACAAAGATATTGCATTTCTGAATGGCAGAAAAAATCATATTCATTCAAGACAGAGACTGGCAGGCTATGTGGACAGTATGACAGATCATGGGCTTACAGTTGACGAAAACAGAATATATGACGGAACCTACTGGTATAACAGCGGTGATGATATGGTGCATGAGCTGTTAAAGAACAGAGAAAATCTTCCTGATGCCATAGTCTGTGCAAATGACTGCATGGCTATAGGTATTGCTTCACTTCTGTCTGCAAATGGTATAAGGATACCTGAAGATATTGCTGTAGTAGGCTATGATTCTACGGAAGATGGAAGAAAGAGTCCGGTTCCGTTGACATCTGCGGTTATACCGGCTTACGAGTGCGGAGAATATACGGCGGAACTGATTGATGCCATAATAAATGGTGATCCGGAGCCTGAATTTCATGTCTGCGCCAAGCCATTTATAAGCAGGAGCTGTGGCTGTGAGATCAACCGGGACTTTATGGTAGATGTGAGAAGAAAGGCGTGGGATACGGATATATCGTCAGTAGGTGTTAACTCATGCTTTAATCACATGACTGAAGAGCTTATCAGCCGGGATGATTACAGAGATTTTTTTAATGTGATCTTTCAGTATGTATATCAGATAAGAGATTTCGACAGCTTTAGTATGTGTCTTAACAGTTATTGGACAGATTTTGAGACCGTAACCGGGGACAAGGCCCTCAGATACGGATATACCAAATACATGAACAGAATAATAAAGTGTGGTGCCGACAGGTTTGTCGGAAACAGTATCTCTTTTGACGAGAAGTTTGGTACTGCCAGTATGATACCTGAGCTTGACCAGGAGAGGGATAAGCCGGCAGCATTTATATTTACCCCATTATATTTTAATGACAGAACCTTTGGATATTCTGTCATAAGCTATGGCAATAAAGCAAGGGTATATGGAAGTTCCTACAGGGTGTGGATGAAGAATGTCATGATGTGCATGGAAGCATTCTACAGACAGGCGAGTTATATACAGAGGCTTGGCAGATATGAGGCAGAGCAGATAAGAGATGCTCTTACAGGTCTCTATAACTACAGAGGCTTCCTTAATCAGGGGGCCCATGTGGTCAAGAGGGCTGTATATGAGAGAAAAAGCATTGCCATAACAGCCGTGGATATAAGCGGACTTAAGAAGGTTAATGCCATATATGGCAGAAAAGAAGGCGACGAGGCCATAGTTACGGTGTCCAGGGTCATAAATGATGCCGTAGGTGCAAGAGCCTTGTGTACAAGAATGTGTAATGATGAGTTCCTGGTATGTTCAGCCATAGACAGCGACAAGGAATACGATCACAATATAGAAAAATCCATAAGCAAGGGAATGGATTTCTTAAACAAGCATAGCGGTAAGGATTATGAGCTTTCGGTATTCATGTACACCAAAACAGCCATGGTGACTGAGAAGGCGGGCTTTGACCACCTTGTAAATGATACTGTAAATGAGAAGAACAACCAGAAACAGAAGCTGGCTGACAGACTTAAGGCAGAGGCGGGACTTACAGATGAGGCTATAAGGAATGACAGGCTTGTGGCAGAGATCCTTGACAATAACAATATGGCATATAGGTTTCAGCCTATTGTTTCTGCAGAAACAGGGGATATATATGCTTACGAAGCCCTTATGTATGTTAAGGGCGAGGTAAAGCTTCCGCCACTTGCCATTCTTGAGAGTGCAGACAGACTGGGAAGGCTTTATGATGTTGAGCGGCTTACTTTCTTTAATATTCTTGATTATCTTGATGAGAATCTTGAACAGTTTGGCGATGCCAAGATATTTGTCAACAGTATATCAGGCTGCCAGCTGGAGGATGAAGACAGAGAGAAACTCGAACAGAGACTTTCGAAGTATGAAGGAAGAATAGTTGTGGAGCTTACTGAGGAGACAGAGATAAATGACGCAGAGCTTGACAGCCTCAAGGAGCGCTACAAGAGAATGAACATTGATACAGCCATAGATGATTATGGTGCGGGATATTCCAATATAAACAATCTGCTACGTTATATGCCTAAATATGTGAAGATAGACCGAATGCTTATGGCAGATATACAGGATGAGCTTCAGAAGCGTCATTTTGTTAAGGATATAATAGAATTTGCCCATGATAATGACATACTTGCCCTGGCAGAGGGCGTTGAAACTGTAGATGAGCTTAAGGAAGTTATACATCTGGGAGCAGATCTGATCCAGGGGTACTATACGTGTAAGCCGTCAACTACCATAGTAAAAGCTATAGACAGCAGGATAACAAAGGAAATAATCCAGTTTGGGCAGGGAACTATCGGTAAGTTTAAGAAGAAGATATATGATGTCTCCGATGAAAATGTATTTTCGCTTATCAAGCTTGCCATAAACAAATACTCCGACATAGTGTGCGGTGGTGCAGACTGTGACAGCAGAAAGATAGAGATACTTGGTTCCTCAGGCTTCAAGTCGAATATTGTTGTGAAGCTGAAGGAAGGCTCCTGCCTTACACTGGTGCTCAACAATGCCAGCCTGGCAGGTGAGAAGGGACAGGCGTGTATCGACATAGGCGAGAACTCCGATGTGAGACTTCTGCTTGTGGGAGACAACGAGCTCCGTTCAGGTGGCATATGTGTTCCTGAATCCTCGAGGCTTACCATAGAGGGTGACGGCAGCTTAAGCATAAACATTGACGCAGGAAAGTACTACGGTATAGGAAACAGTATTGACAAGCACCACGGAGATATAATCTTCAACCAGGACGGAGCCATAAAGTGCTCTGCAAATGGTATGAAGGGCGTATGTATTGGCTCCGGTCTCGGTGGCAACATCAGGATCAACCGGGGAAGCTACGATATAGAAATGAGAGGTCAGGATGGCGTTGCAATCGGAGCCATAGAGGGCGAGTCCGATCTCAGGATAGAGTACTGTGATCTGGATATATTCTTTGGCGTTGCGGGAGGTACAGTAATAGGTTCCATTGCAAATGACGCCCATATCCGTATGGAGAACGACTCTGTAAGGATAGTTACAGGTGGTGTGTCCATGACGGGAATAGGAACGTGTTCAGGCTCCAGAGCATATGTGAGCATGAGAAATATGAGTGCTTCCATAGATATGAGATCCACAGAGGGCTGTGCCATCGGCGGAATGAGAGCCGATACCCAGGTTCTTATAGAGTATGCTTCGGTAACGGTAATGGCCGAGGGCAAGAGCTGCTTCGGTCTTGGAAATGCAATAAAGACTGCGTACATACAGAGCTCCAACTCAGATCTTAAGGTGGATGTGGTAAATAACACCGGCATGGATGTGGGAGCAAGGGAAGAGGATATACATATCCTCAACGGACGTGCGCAATTCATTGTGAATGATACGGAGATCAAGAGGCAGATAAATGCCGCAGAGCTTTGATCGGGATGTGGCAGAGTGTTTTCCAATCTTGCTGTAATCCTGCTCCAGTGTACCTTTAATGAAATATTAAAATTTTATAAATTGCATTAAAATACATGATATGATATAGTGTCGGATGATGATATAGATAGTTAGAGGGAATGAGACATTCATGTAACGTAGGCACATATTAAATAGTGACGACGAAATGTCACCGGACGAATGTGAATGGACGATAAAAAGAATTACTTAAGAAGAGAGAGTAGATAAATGGTATTTTCAAGTCTGTTATTTGTATTTTTATTTTTAACAGCTAATCTAATAGTTTACTTTAAATGCGGAGAGAAAAATCAGAATAAGGTGATGCTTATATTCTCTCTGGTTTTCTATGCCTGGGGCGGACCGAAGTATCTTGTGCTTCTTGTGGGCGAGACGTTTGTCAGCTGGTTCACAGCCAAGAAGATGGCAGAGGACAGAGAGCAGTATGGAAGTGATGCATCGGTAAAAAAATATCTTGTGATTGAGTGCGTTGTACTTCTCGGACTTCTGTGTATATTCAAGTATCTTGGTTTTATCCTTGGAAATGTACATGCACTTACAGGTTTTCCCAAGTCAGTACCACAGATAGTGCTTCCTATAGGAATATCCTTTTATACATTCCAGCTTATTTCATATGTTGTGGATGTGTACTGGGGGAAGACAAAAGCACAGCCTGTGTTCTGGAAACTGCTTCTTTACTCAAGCCTGTTCCATCAGTGTATAGCAGGTCCTATTGTAAGATACCAGACTGTAGCTGATGAGATAGATCACAGAAAGATCAAGATGAGCGATGTATATACCGGCGTCCGCATGTTCTCGCTGGGGCTTGCCAAGAAAGCTATTCTTGCAAATTCCTGTGCGGCAGCAGCAGACAGCCTTCTTCCTGCAGGTGTCGAGAATCTTAAAATGCAGGCAACCTGTGGAATGTGGCTTGGAATGATATTTTATATGCTCCAGATATATCTGGATTTCTCAGCATATTCGGATATGGCTATAGGAATGGGAAGGATGATTGGCTTCCATTACGATAAGAACTTCAATTATCCTTACATTGCAGGATCGGTTCAGGACTTCTGGAGAAGATGGCATATATCATTGAGCACCTTTTTCAGAGATTATGTATATATACCTCTGGGAGGAAACAGGGTGAGCACAGGCAAATGGGTAAGGAACATGGCGGTAGTATGGTTCCTCACTGGATTGTGGCACGGAGCAAGCTGGAATTATATATTCTGGGGATTGTGGTATCTGTTCTTCCTGCTACTTGAGAAGTTCGTGATAAAGGATAAAATGCCTAAGGCAGTGGGGCATGTATATACACTTATGGTTGTATTGTTCGGATGGGTAATATTCAAATTCGAGAGTCTTAAGGAGCTTGGGGTAGTATTCGGAGGAATGTTCGGAATAGGTGCGAATGGCTTCACCAGCATGAACGTCCATACAGTATTCTTAAAGTACATATTCTTCCTTATATTTGCCATTGTGGCATGTACACCTCTATACAATAATGTGAGAAAGAAGCTGTTTGATGTAGGAAGAGAAAACGATACAGTGTTTATGGTTGCAAATGTGCTCGATATGATAACACCGGCACTCATGCTGATATTGTCAACACTGGCACTTGTTGGCGCCAGCTACAACCCATTCCTGTATTTTCAGTTTTAATTAATCCATGCATAAAAAAGGGATTTAGCGTATGAAGAGAAAATATACCAAAAAACAAAGACAGGTAATAAAAAAATATCATAATTTAGGAATAATACTTTTCGCCGGAGTAATGCTCTTGGGAGCATTTTTAGGTCTTCTCTTCTTCGCAAGACCAAAGACCTCGGAGAAGGAGAAGCGTAGTCTTGCCAAGTATCCGTCATTTACCATGAAGACCTTCCTAAACGGAGAGTACTTCTCCGATGTATCCACATGGTACTCTGACACATACCCGTTCAGGGATGCTCTTGTTTCAGCGGATCAAAAGCTTAAAGGCCTCTATGGAATAGAGAGCAAGACCATGATGGTAGGTGAAGAGAAACAGGCAGATGAGATACCGGATATAAATGATAATACAGAAGCTGTTACCGAGACAACCACAGCAGCCACAACAGAAGCGGCTACCGAGGACACAGAGGCAGGAGCTACAACAGAAGCTACTACAGAAAAGGTAAGAGAAGTTGATCCACCTGACTCAAAGGGTATGGACGAGGAGATACAGAACCAGATCCAGCAGAATCTGTATGTTAAGGGAGATGCAGCCTACAGCGTGTATTATTTTGGCAAGGAAAACTGTACCAACTATGTTGCGGCACTTAACAATGTGACAGCAGAACTTAAGGGACAGACAACAGTGTATAACATCCTTGTGCCTAACAACTCAGGTGTAATGCTTTCAGAGGATGAGCTTAGCAAGCTTGCAGGCTCCGATCAGGAACAGGCTATAGATTATTACTATAGTATAGAGTCAGACGATGTTAAGACCGTTGACACCATAAAGACCTTAAGAGAGCATAATGACGAGTATCTGTACTTCCGTACAGATCACCACTGGACACAGCTTGCAGCCTACTATGTATATCAGAATTTCTGTAAGGTTAAGGGAATAGAGGCTCATGATCTGTCATATTATGACAAGAAGGAGTTCAAGAACTTCCTTGGAACCTTCTACAGTACTCTTGGCAACAGCAACATGGAGGCAAATCCTGACACTGTTGATGCCTATGTTCCAAAGGGAACCAACGATATGACCTTCTGGGATACGGACGGAAAAGAATGGAACTGGAATGTCATCTATGATGTGGACAGTTGGGCAAGCAGCTCCAAGTACATGACCTTCATCGGTGGTGACAGACCTATGGAGGTAATAGAAAATCCACAGATAAAGGACGGAAGCTCCTGTGTGGTATTAAAGGAATCATACGGTAACTGTTTTGTTCCGTTCCTGGTAGACCACTATCAGACAGTTTATGTCCTTGACTATCGTTATACTACAGTAAATGTCCTTGATTTTGTTAAGGAAAAGCAGGCTGATGATCTTATCATAATAAACAATATAACCATCATCGGCAGTACATCTGTTGTAGACCTTATAAGCGGATTGCTTAAGTAGTTATAGAAAAGTGTCAAAAAAAAGAAATCAGGAAAAATATGAAAAAACATAAAAAGGTGATTTTTGAAACATTGTTTTTCATAGGTATATTCTTACTCACTCTTTACAGTGTGTTCTTCGGCGAAGACCTTGGAGCTATTGCAGATGGCCTGGGGCGTTGCAATAAGGCGTGGCTTTCACCTGCCATACTGTGTGTTGTGATATTTATATGCGGAGAGGCCGTTATCATATGGCATCTCATGAAGACATATGGAATAAAGACGCCTATGAAATACTGCATTCTGTTTTCATCAGTTGGATTTTTCTTCAGCTGTGTAACGCCGTCAGCCAGTGGCGGACAGCCTATGCAGGTATATTTTATGAAAAGAAAAAATATTCCCATACCGGTGGCGTCGGTGGTCCTTATGGTAGTGACCATTGCATATAAGATGGTTCTGGTCATTACCGGTCTGCTGCTGTTGATATTCGGACATGGCTTTATTGTTTCGTACCTTGGTGAAGCCATGTGGATATTCTATCTGGGAATATTCCTTAATGTAGGTTTTATTGTATTGCTGTTGTTTGTAATGTTACATCAGACATTTGCATTAAGACTCACAGTGGGATTTAATAAATTTCTTGAGAAGCTCAGGATAATAAAAAAGAAGCCTGATATGGTCAAGAAAGTAATAAAGTCCATGAGACAGTACAGGGAGTCTGCGGCGTTTATGAAGACCCATTTGGGACTCATGGTAAATGTATTTATAATAACCATAATACAGAGATATGCTATGTTTGCGGTAACGTATTTCGTATATAAAGCCTTTGCACTTTCAGGCACGCCATGGTACAGGATAATCCTGCTTCAGGCGGTAGTTGCCATATGTGTAGATATGCTTCCTCTTCCGGGAGGAATGGGAATATCAGAGTCACTGTTTAAGATAATGTTTGAAAACATATTCGGAGCGGCACTTTTACTTCCGGGACTTATATTAAGCAGAGGCATAGGATATTACATTGAACTTATATTCTCAGCATTGCTGACTATTGTGGCGTTTTTAGTGTTAAAGGATAAATCTGGAGGGGCAGGAATAGAATGATAGGATTTTATAATTATACGGTGATACTAACTTATCTGAGTCTGGCATCATCGGTTATCGGTATGGCATGTGCTATCTGTGGTATGCTTAAGTGGGCAGTGTGTTGTCTGGCAATATCCGGATTGTTCGATGCATTTGACGGCAGGGTAGCAAGAACCAAAAAGGACAGGACAGAGGATGAGAAGAGCTTTGGAATACAGATTGATTCTCTATGTGATATGGTATGCTTCGGTGTATTTCCGGTTATCATATGCTGGAATGCAGGTATGAATTCAGCACTGTCATTTGTAATATTATTGTTTTATTGTCTTGCAGGACTTATCAGATTAGCATATTATAATGTTATGGAGATAAATGGCAAGCAGTTCGTGAAGGATGGCAAGAAGTACTACACAGGACTTCCTATAACTTCTGTGGCAGTCGTACTTCCTATAATATTCCTCATATCACCATTATTTGAAAATTATTTCATTTATGTGATGACCTTCTTCATGTTGCTTATGGGCGTATTGTTTATAAGCAACTTCAAGTTGAAGAAGCCTGATACAAAGCACCTTATGATTCTTATCATAATAGTTGCTGTCATTATAGTTTATCTTCTGTATGAATTTAGCTGGAAGGAATACTTTAACTGGAATATAAAGGATTTCTTCATGCATAAGTTCAGAAATCTTAAGGAGGGAGGCTTCCTGTTTTTCTGACAGGAAAATGACTTCTGATATGGAACGAACTCGGATGAGAGATTGTTGCATATAGTTGTGGGGACTTTTGTTTCAGAATGTTTGTTTGGCAGAAAAGGAGAATATATGCGTTGTTTGAGAAAATGTAAAGGCAACGTTCCTAAGAAATCCAGCAATAATAAAGTGCTGGATTTTCTTTACAGAACGGAAAGCGGAAGAAGGGTTTTAAAGGTGCTGGTACACCCGGCTGTATCGAATATCGGCAGAGTATTTCTTAATACAAGACTGTCCTGCGTGTTCATAAATCCATTTATCAGAGCAAATAATATCGACCTGTCGGGCTGTGAGAAGTTCGGATTTAATTCATATAACGATTTCTTCCACAGAAGATACAGAAAGGGATATCTGGATATCGACATGAACAGGGATGATTTCATCAGTCCTTGTGATGCCAGATTGTCAGTTTATGAGATAGGGGAGGACTCGGTGTTCAACATTAAGAATACGGAGTATGATCTACATGACCTTCTTAAGGATAAGAAGCTTGCGGAGAGATATAAGGGCGGACATCTGTGGCTGTACAGACTGTGTGTGGACGATTATCACAGATATATTTACCCGGTAAACGGCATTAAGTCAGGAAATCGCAGAATAAATGGTGTGTATCACACTGTTCAGCCTATTGCAAATGACTACTATCCTATCTATAAGGAGAATACAAGAGAATACTGTCTTATTAAGACAAAGGACGCCGGCACTGTGCTCATGATGGAAGTGGGGGCACTGCTTGTGGGCAGGATCGCAAATGATGAGATCTGTGCTGCCAGAGTGTCAAGAGGCGGAGAGAAGGGGCACTTCGAGTTCGGGGGATCTACAATAATCGTTATGACCCAGAAGGACAAGGTTGTTCCTGACAAGGTATACACAGAAAGTACTGCCTGTGGAATTGAGACTGTGGTGAAGCTTGGACAGAAGGTTGGTGTCATGAAAAACTAATCGATATAAAAATAAGACGGAGAGAAAATCAGCATGTTGGATAGAATAGAAGCAATAAACGGAGTCATTAATAACTTTATCTGGGGAGTGCCTGCCATGATATGTATCGTGGGTGTAGGCTTGTTCTTAAGCTTCAGGACAAAGTTTATTCAGATAAGAAAGTTCCCATATGCCATGAAGGTGACATTTGGACGTATGTTCAAGAAAAGAGAGGCATCAGATGGTGCCCTCACGCCATTTCAGGCTGTGTGTACGGCACTGGCAGCAACAGTAGGAACCGGAAATGTTGCAGGTGTGGCAGGAGCCATAGCTATTGGAGGACCGGGAGCGGTATTCTGGATGTGGATGTCAGCTCTTCTTGGTATGTGTACCAAGTTCTCAGAGGTTACTCTTGCAGTTCATTTCCGTGAGAAGAACAAGGACGGAGATTATGTGGGCGGTCCAATGTATTACATTAAGAACGGCCTTAAGAAGCACTGGCACTGGCTGGCATATCTGTTTTCCGCCTTTGGTGTTCTTACAGTATTCGGAACAGGAAATGCCACCCAGGTAAATACAATAACTACAGCCATAGATTCAGCATTATTTAATTACAATATTATCTCAGAAGATGCTGCACCTACCTTAAATCTTATTATTGGTATAGCTCTTGCCATTCTTATAGGACTTATCCTTTTAGGCGGTGTCAAGAGAATTGGCCAGGTGGCAGAGAAGCTGGTTCCGTTCATGGCTGTGTTCTATATTATTTTGGCAATTGGTGTAGTGGTGATAAATATAAATCATGTACCGGAAGTATTTTCAGACATATTCAAGGGAGCATTTAATCCTGCATCCGTAACGGGTGGTGTTGTGGGAAGCTTCTTTATGAGTATGAAGAAGGGTGTATCCAGAGGAATATTCTCCAATGAGGCAGGTCTTGGAACAGGATCCATAGCCCATGCCTGTGCGGATACAAGAAAGCCTGTAAAGCAGGGATTCTTCGGAATATTTGAAGTATTTGTGGATACTATTGTTATCTGTACCCTTACAGCCCTTGTTATTCTCTGCAGCGGAGTTCCTGTAGGATACGGACAGGCGGCAGGTGCGGAGCTTACCATCAGCGGATTTACTTCTACCTACGGAGGCTGGGTATCAATATTCACTGCTGTGGCAATGTGTTGTTTCGCATTCTCGACTATCATCGGCTGGGGACTCTATGGTACCCGTTGTATAGAATTTTTATTTAATTCCCGTGTAAATAAGCCATTTATGCTGGTATATTCCCTTGTGGCAATAGTCGGTGCCACATTAAATCTCGATCTCTTATGGAGCGTTGCAGAGACCTTTAACGGACTTATGATAATCCCGAACCTTATTGCGGTATTCATGCTGTCGGGAGTTGTGGTGAAGATGGTGAAGGAATATTTCGCCGGAAAGGACCAGTAGATTTTTTGAAAATATTGTTGACAGCAGGGGTACTCTGATGCAACATAACAGTGTTATGAGATTGCGCTTATGCATTGAAAACGCATATTGGAGAGGAGCGGGTTGCGACACATTTTATAAGATAGGTAGGGTGTGGCGATAAATTGATTGATACAATTTGATTATTTATTTGAGATTGGGAAATGTGTTCTGTAAATACGATTTAGGTTTATATAAGGAGACCATATAAATGACCATTGCATATAAAAGACTTACAGAAAAAGAACTTGATACTTTTATTGACATGAGGATAAACCAGCTTAGAGAAGAAGGGGCTAAAGAAGAGATAGATCTGGTCCCTGCATTGAAGGGATACTATACTAGACATATGGCTGATGGAACATTTGTATCCTGGCTTGCTCTTGATGGGGAAGATATTATAGGAACAAGCGGAATGTCATTTGTGGAGAAGCCTCCTTATTTTGGATGTCCAAGTGGAAAGATAGGATTGTTATCCAGTATGTTTACGGATCCAAAATACAGAAGAAAGGGCATTGCGAAGGAACTGCTATCCCGTGTTGTAAATGACGCCAGAGACTATGGATGTGGAACAATACAGATTACAGCGTCCGATATGGGAGTTAAATTGTATACGGATTTTGGATTTGTACATAATGGTAACTTCATGCAATATAAACTTTGACGTCTAGGGTGCTTCTGATCGTGGAAGGATATGTTACCACAATGATTGAATGTACTTCGGATAATTGTGCGTATGATTATGTTGTAAAAACAGTATCCTTGAAAAAGGGACTTAACAGAGTGAAAGTTGTTGGATATGAGTGTGAAAATATTGATTTGGAATTATTGTCACCGGATTTCGAGTGATGAAAATTGAATACATGTTTGACATAAAGGTGGTTAAATGATACTATAATTTAAAAGAAGGTGCTACCGATAGACGGTTAGCCCTGAAATAACTGTTATTAAAAATAACCGCCAAGTTTGTTCAGGACAGGGCGGTTATTTTTGCGTCTTATCATTGCTCTTAGAACCAACGGTATAACCAAGAGCAAAGCAGGTAATACATAAGCTGATAATGGCTATAAAAAGCTCCGTTGTAAGCATAAGCACGAACCTCCTCATATAGATTTCCTGGAAGGATTTCTATGTAAACACAGGCTATAACTCCTGTGGAGAAGGACTAACCGCCTACCGAATAGGGTAGCACCATATTCATTATATCAAACATATGTTCGAAACACAAGAGCGAATGATAATCTAAATGATGAAACATACAGAATGATGAGGAAAAAGACTGGTTACAAAAACAGATCATGTTTATCTTTTGTACGGAGGAGGTTATTTTGAAAAATACGATAAAGAAAATATTATTGGCAATATTAGGACTTCTGCAGGGAACTCTTGGCAGTTATTTAGCATTACTGGGTGGAGCATTTGCATTCCCTGAAACATCCTCGGGAGCAAAAGATTACAAAGAAGATATGTTTTTGGTGCCGCTTGGATATATGATCATGATCGCCTGGTTAGCCATAATGATAATTGCAATTATTCTGCTTCGAAAAAATAAGGCAAATCTGCTTTCTTTTATAATTCCCTGGTTCGTTGGATTAGTTGGATGTTTGGTGTGGGTATTTGTAATACGTTGATCTAGTGCCATAAAATACATTAATTGATACATAAAAATGTAATATAATACAAAAAAACACACCAAAGCTTTTAGAAGGGATTGCATATACATGAAGCGTAAAATAACCTCTAAAACAAGTGTATGAAGTGTGGTCAGGGATTTTATCCGGTTGCAGCATATCAGGATTTCCACAAGAAATTTTGGAATGGTAAATAGAATAAAATCAGTGCCATTATATAGTGTGTTTTGCATTTGAAAAGAGGATAAAACATATCTTTATATTGTTGCTAAAACTGTCAAAGCGGAATTGCTGTATAATGTGCTTTGGACACAAGTGCTTTAATCTGCCATATAGCAGGCGGTCTTATAGTGGATCGTGCCCATAAATACAGGAGGTATGGTAAATGCGTTATCCTGTGCATAAGAAAATGCATGAAATAGAACAAACAAAATCCCGAAAAGTGCTTGAGTGTATTGTAAAAGTATGGATAGAACTGCCGGCACTCCTGGCTTTTGGAATTTTTATGTTGGTCGGTGAAATATGGCCGGGACTTCTAATGCTGTTGGTGGGAACATGTCTGGCGGTGGGGGTGCATTTGACAACTGCCCTGCCCGAAACCTCCGGCTATGTGGAATTGGGAGAAGACATAGTTTTTCATAATGTTATGGGCAAATATAGGCATAGAAGATATCAATACGGCGACATCCGTTATATCTGCATTGATGATTGTCCGGCACAGTTTAGAAAAAATAAAAGTAAAAATAGCTGTTATACCGGGGAAGAATGGCGTTCAATATATGGGAAATATGTGATTGCCATAAGCAGGGATAACGATATTATGTTTGCATGTAGTTATACCGATGGTGTATGGAACTTTCTGGCAGAGCAATGTAGTGATACCGCGGAAAAAAATTTCACTGAGAAAGAATGGCTTGAATATAAACAAGCCCAGGTTGAGCTACAGAAGAAAACTGAAAATGATAACGGATACAGAAAGATTATTTCACAATTCGATGGATATGTGAATTAACAAGTAAAAAGCGGATGTTAATATGCATTGCTTGTGGCAACGGCTCTTTTGGCTATAGAATTGGTCTATCAAAACAAGGAGGCATAGGTTATGTTGAATGAAAACATTAAAAATCTAAGAAGATCCAAAGGGTTGTCTCAGGAAGAGCTTGCAATTAAATTGAATGTGGTAAGACAGACTATTTCCAAATGGGAGAATGGGGATTGAGATATAATAGTGACAAGCTTAAGAAAGCCTTATAAACAGGGCATTTCAGAGGTTAGTCCAACTATATCTTTTTAATCAGTTACGGTAAAATCGGTGGAGAAAGGCACCAACAAA
>Ga0129313_1000158_pt1 | contig 68034 bp, 55 predicted proteins | sample O1105metagenome_FD_94436 | JGI IMG/M metagenome (GOLD analysis project Ga0129313, IMG submission 94436) | Orangutan group fecal microbial communities from fecal samples from Wisconsin, USA - O1105 metagenome | ecosystem: Host-associated > Mammals > Digestive system > Large intestine > Fecal...
AAAGTAAATAAAAGAGATTATTATTCTTTATGCGCGCACGCGCGCACGGAAAAAGAACAAAACAACCTCTTTTTTATAAAATTTTATTTTTTAACGGCTTCGCCGTAATGTTAAGAGCGCAGACGCATTGCCCCAACCCCAAACCCCTTCCCCAACGGTTTCCCCGGAGCATCAGAATCCCTTGCCTTTCTGATGCTCGTAAATCTGAGTCTGGTGCTTGTCAAGATTTTCAATTTTGAATTGACAAATTGAGCGAACGGGGATGTCGTCCGGAATAAATTCTACAAGACGGCTGATTACTTCATCGACATTGTTGAATCCAATATCCTGTATTTGCCCCAGGAGACGACCTCGGAAGTAAACCGACCCTTTTATCATCTGTACCGAAGAAAACCGTGAGAACGGCTCGTTATCGGCCTTTTCGAGGCGATGTGAAGTCCCTTCGGAAAAGAAAATATAATCAACAACTCTTTCATTGAGTTCCCAGGCTGGCTCGAAATTGATTTTGAGATAACCTCGTGTCACCCGAAAACCGGCGGAATGGTTCATCCCAAAAGCAACCTCCGCAATGGATGCATTGCAGTCGTTTTGTGCGATAGTTCCCCAAGTATGTCTGAATGTATATGCGCAATATCTTTCTTCCTTCGGGATTCCGATGAGTTTGCAGACTTCCCGGATTCCAGCATTCACATTCGCACCGAAGCTGTCTGATGTCGTGTACCTCTTGTGAAAGCAAAACAACATCGGGTCATCTTGGGATGCTGCATATTTATTGAACAACGGCTTGATTAACTCCGGAACCCTCATTTCCATATACGCCTCGTCTGCGCGGAACATCTTTGTCTTGCTCCGTTTGTAATGTATGATGCCGTCATAGTAGTCTGTCTTACTCAACTGGTAGATGTCTATCGTGTTAATGCCACCCAGACAGAGAATCATCTTCGCCACATCTCGTCCCAGCTCGGTAAGAGGGATTTTGAATTTACTCTCCGGTAAAGGGGCAGAGAAGAATGCCCGGCACGCTTCTGGCGTGATTGCAAGTTTCTCTGTCCTGTCGGCAGACGGAATCTCCACCTTCAACCACGGGTTGTGACTGATTCGTATTATTCCTGCATCCTCATCATTGAGTTCCTTCATTGCAGCCCTGTACACTTGCCGCATACAAACCGGGTACTGTTCCTTTGCTCTGTGCGTCTTCTCCATCGACTTGATCCAGGCGTTGAGGAAAGCCACCGTTATGGCCGAGAACATAATCTTGTTTGTACCGGCATACAATTCCATACTTTGCAGGGCGAGTTTGTAGTTCTTTGAAGTTCTCTCCTGCCCGTTCTCAATCAGACGCGATATATGTTTCTTGCAGTAATCAGAAAAACATACATCCTCGTCTGAATGCAGAATAAATTCCACAATCTGTTTTACATCCCAGTTGTTAATGTTCATTCGATTCAAGCGGTTATAGTACTCCGCAATGGTATCGGAAAGAGAACGGACAACATACGGGTCCCGTACTTCTTTCTTGGAATTGAGTCCTTTGTCATTAACCATCTTCGATGTCTTGATGTACGCTCTCTTTCGATTTTGCGTCACCCTGATGTAAACGGGCCAGTACCCGTCCCTGCGCTGCTTCTGCACGCAAATTGCCATTGTAATCATATCTAAATCATATCTAAAAAAGTTCTGCACAAACTCTACACACATAGTTTTCGTCACTCTGCACAATCGCCAAAAATCAATCATATTTCAACACGGTTTCCGTGTAGAAATGAACGCACAAAAAAGGCGGTAAAGCCTTTTGAATAAGAACTTTACCGCCTAATTGATTGTATTTCAACATTCTATCGCGTTTGCTTTATCGCGGCCTGTGCCGCTGCGAGGCGGGCGATAGGCACACGGAATGGTGAGCAAGAAACGTAGTCAATACCGATCTTGTTGAAGAACTTGATTGAATCAGGATCTCCACCATGCTCTCCGCAGACACCGCACTTAAGTTCCGGTCTCTTAGAGCGGCCGCTCTGGATACCGTACTCAACGAGCTTGCCGACACCCTTGGTATCGATGGTCTTGAACGGATCAGCGTCCAGGAGTTTGTTCCCAAGGTATTCACCCATGAATGTTCCGACATCATCACGAGAGAAGCCGAAGGTCATCTGGGTAAGGTCGTTGGTACCGAATGAGAAGAACTGGGCTGTACGTGCCATTCTGTCACCGGTAAGGGCAGCACGAGGAATCTCTATCATAGTACCGAACTGGTAGTGGATTGTGGTGCTGTACTTGCCCTCAACCTCAGCTTTCACTCTGTCGCAGATAGCCTTCTGGAAACTGAGCTCACGAGCTGAAATGGTTACAGGAATCATAATCTCAGGAACCGGGTGCAAACCCTCCTGCTGGAGTTCGGCGGCAGCTGTAAAGATCGCCCTGTACTCAACCTCGGCGATGAGAGGGAATGACACATGGAGACGTACTCCACGGTGACCCATCATAGGGTTCACCTCGTGCAACGACTCGCCACGCTTCTCGATTTCCTCAACAGAGACACCGAGTTCCCTTGCAACCTCAGCCTTCTTCTCCTCAGTTCTAGGAACGAACTCGTGGAGAGGCGGGTCGAGCAGACGGAATACAACCGGCTTGCCATCCATGATTCTGAGTGTGCTCTTCACTGAAGCCATGATGAACGGCTCAAGTTCTGTAAGAGCAGCCTTTCTCTCTTCGTCGGTATCGCAAAGAATCATCTTGCGGAGTTTTGCGAGAGGTGTCTCTGAATTCTTTCCGTAGAACATGTGCTCGAGACGGAAAAGACCGATACCTTCAGCACCGAAAGAGAGAGCTTTCATTGCATCCTCAGGGGTATCAGCATTGGTACGGATACCGAGCTTGCGGAACTTGTCTGCGAGAGCCATGAACTTCACGAACAGAGGATTCTCTGATGCGTCCATTGTCTCGATCTTCGCGTTATATACGAGACCTTTAGTTCCGTTGAGACTGAACCAGTCGCCCTCTTTGAACTTCGCATTGTGTCCTGCGAAAGTCACAATCTTGTTCTCGAGGTCAATGTGCATTGCATCGCAACCTACGATACAGCACTTGCCCCATCCGCGGGCTACAAGAGCAGCATGTGATGTCATACCGCCACGGACAGTAAGAATACCTGCTGCAGCACGCATACCCTCGATATCCTCAGGAGAAGTCTCCTCACGGACGAGAATGACCTTCTTGCCTTCCTCAGCAGCACGTACAGCATCCTCAGGAGAGAATACGAGTGTACCTACCGCTCCACCTGGAGATGCAGGAAGTCCCTGGGCCATAACCTCTGCCTTCTTCTCTGAAGCAGGGTCAAGGATAGGGTGGAGAATCTCGTCGAGCTGTGCAGGAGAAACGCGCATAACTGCGGTCTTCTCGTCGATCATACCTTCCTCGAGCATATCGATAGCCATCTGGAGTGCTGCAAGACCGGTTCTCTTGCCGATACGGCACTGGAGCATCCAGAGGTGACCTTCCTGAATGGTGAACTCGATGTCCTGCATATCGTGGAAGTGCTCCTCGAGTCTTGTCCTGATATCGTCAAGCTCTGCATAAACCTCAGGCATAGCCTTCTCGAGTGACTGCAGATCTTTGTTTTTCTCTGTCTTGGTAGCCTCGTTAAGAGGATTTGGAGTACGGATACCTGCTACGACGTCCTCGCCCTGAGCGTTGATAAGCCACTCACCATAGAACTTGTTGTCACCGTTTGCAGGGTTACGTGAGAATGCAACACCTGTAGCAGATGTATTGCCCATATTACCGAACACCATTGACTGCACATTGACAGCTGTTCCCCAATCATCCGGAATCTTTTCAATCTTTCTGTATGTGATCGCGCGTTTTCCGTTCCATGACTTGAACACGCCGCCGATTGAGCCCCAGAGCTGCTCTCTTGCAGTGTCAGGGAAATCCACGCCGAGAACTTCCTTCACTTTTGCCTTGAATCTGTCGCAAAGTTCCTTAAGTTCATCAGCCGTAATTTCGGTATCTGAAGTATATCCTTTCTCAGCCTTGAGATCTGACATCATTCTGTCAAGCTGCTGACGGATACCCTTGCCGTCCTCAGGCTCGATGCCCTCTGCCTTCTCCATAACGACATCAGAGTACATCATGATGAGACGACGGTATGCGTCATATACGAAACGAGGATTGCCTGTCTTCTTGATCATTCCAGGAAGTGTAGCAGAGCAGAGACCGATATTGAGGATGGTATCCATCATACCAGGCATTGAACTTCTTGCGCCTGAACGGCAGCTTACGAGAAGCGGGTCGTTCGGGTCACCGAATTTCTTGCCCATGAGTTTCTCTGTAGCTACGAGTGCCTCGGCAACTTCCTGCTTGAGTGCGTCCGAGTAACCTCCGCCAAGAGCGTAATACTCAGCACAGCACTCTGTTGTAATGGTAAATCCTGCCGGAACAGGCATTCCGAGAAGGTTCATCTCGGCAAGGTTAGCGCCCTTTCCTCCGAGGAGTTCGCGCATAGTACCGTTTCCCTCAGCTGTCTTGCCTCCGAAACGATAAACCCTTTTCTTATTTTCTAGCATATTGTAAATATAGGTTTTGATTTTTCAAAAATTCTCATTGAAAAAACGTTCGCCGTGTCTCTATCACGGCATCACACTGAACAAGAGCGCGAATTTAATCATTTTATAGCAGTTTCGCAAATATGGACAACATCATTTCTTTTTGTACCCGTTCTCGAACAACTCCAGAGAGTTGATGAGATTCTGCCAGATACTGTAAAGCCCGCCTGCGACAGAGGTGACAGGAGTCAGATACGAGTAGCCGAGCCATATGAGGAAGCCCGAATTCTTCTGGCCGAGCGCCTGGCCCGCAGTTATGGCATCTGACATTGACCCTTCCTCATCTTTCGCAAGCATACGCCCCGTGGCACGCCCCACCGCAAACTGTATGAGGGTGCAGGCCAATGACACCAGAGCGATAAGTATGGCGCCCCAGACCGATATCCGGCTGGTGACCAATGCCCTGGTAGCCAGATAAATGGCAAAGGTCAATGCCCCTCCCCACACATAGAAAGCCCAGTCGGCATACCTCATAAGCCACCTCTGAAGCGGGCGTACAGTATATCTTATTAGCCATGCCACCAGCAGAGGCATCACCAGCAGAGGGAAAATCTTCATGCATATTGCTGAAAAGCTCCTGAAGAAAGTCGCATCAGGAGACGAATTGAAAAGCGGTATCACCAGCGGAATTATGAACGCCGCGGCAACATTGATAATGACCACATAAGAGACTGTATCGGAGAGGCTTCCGCCCAGCTTATTGGTAATCACCCCAGCAGCGGCCGCTGTAGGACAGACGAAGCAGAGCATCGCACATTCTGCCAGAATCTTCCCGGTCCCGTCAGGAAGGATTACCGCCACCCAGGCAAATACGACAAACAGCACGACCTGGATTACAAGGGCGACAAAATGCCACTTGCGGAACCTCAGGTCATGCGGAGAAATCTTGTTGAACTGAAGGAAAAGCATGATAGCCATCAGTACCGGCTGGATATTCTTGGCAAATACAGAAAAGCCAGGTTCCACGTTCTCAGCCAACGCAGGAACAAGATAAAGAATCATGTAAGACACTATCCCCAACACGATGGCAATAGGAAGCATCCAATCTTTAAGAAACTTCAACATTATGATTTACAACAACTTGGAAGCGATATCAGACAATTCACTGCGCTCCCCTTTCTTCAGAAAAACATGTTCAAAGAGTTTCTGCCCGGCCATCTTCTCTCCAAGATGCGTAAGACCATTGGACCACTGGTCCAGATATGGCTGGTCAATCTGGAAAATATCTCCGGTGAAGACCATCTTGGTTCCCTCTCCCGCACGTGTTATAATAGTCTTGATTTCATGCGGCGTCAGGTTCTGGGCCTCGTCAATGATAAAGAACGCCTTGCCGAGACTGCGTCCCCTGATATAGGCCAGAGGCGTGATAAGCAGTTTCTCGTCCTTCAGGAGCCCCTCGATATGCTGGTACTCCCTGCTGCTTGGACGGTACAACGCCTTGATGACATTGAGATTGTCCATCAGCGGCTGGAGAAACGGGCTCATCTTGTTCTTCTGGTCGCCCGGCAGGAAACCGATGTCCTGATTACCGAGGATCACGGTCGGACGAGAGAGGATTATCTGGTCGAATTCCTTCTCAAGTTCCAGAGCCGAGGCCAATGCCAGCAGAGTCTTTCCTGTTCCGGCCCCGCCTGTCAATGACACAAGCTGGATCTTCCTGTTCAGACAAGCGTCAAGCGCAAACTTCTGTTCGTCATTCCTCGGCTTGATTCCGCAGGCCTCACGTTTGCGGACCAGCATAATCTTGTCCATGTCGGCATCATACCTCGCGCAGACAATCTCTCCGTCGTGGCTGTTCCACTGAAACTTGTACAGCTGATTGGCCGAAGGACGGGCCTTGGACACTGCCCTCCAGTCGATTACATTGTCCTTACCGTAAGCCAGTTCCTGCATCACATCATCAGGGAGACTGTCAACGAACTGAACCTCCTTCTGGGAGAACTCCACTTTGTTTTCCTCCACACGGTCTGTCAGATAGTCCTGTGCGACCATCCCGGCAGCCTTGGCCTTCATGCGGAGATTGATATCCTTAGTAACAAGAGCCACGAAACGGTCAGGATTGTTGTCCCTCACCCATATAGCCGTAGCAAGAATCCTATGGTCCTGGATATCATCATGGAACAAGTCCTTCATACTGTCAGGGAAAGGATGGTTCGGTTCAATCTTGATATTTCCCAATCCCTTTCCGATCGGGACACCCGACTTGCCGAACATCTTCCCTTCGGTAAGCCTGTCAATGTCACGCATGAATCCTCTGGCATTGAAACTCAGCGCATCCGTACCCTTCTTGAACTTGTCAAGTTCTTCGAGGACCGCAATAGGTATGACAATGTCATTGTCCTGAAACTTCCTTATCGCCTTGTAGTCATGCAGGACGATGTTCGTATCAAGCACGAATATCTTCGGTCGTTTAGGGCCGTTTCCCCGGCTGGGGACATTAGCATATTTCTCAACCATAGTCATCAGTATTTCAACATGTTATCATAATATGTCAATTCAAGTCCCGCAGCGCGCAGAACCAGAGCAAGTCAATCTTCGCCCTCCGGTGCGGCATCTCCCTGGCCCATAAGCGCATGTATGATTCCGGCAATCCCGCCGCTGCCGGTCCTGGTTATCCTCAGGCCAGCCTTTCCCGGATGTCCCATAGGGTAATAGGCAACATCCTGAAGCAGCATCTCCGCATCCACATAATCGAAATCAACGTCGCGGATTTCTATCACCACTCCCGGAACTTCTCCGAAAAGCACTTTCACCATATCGGTTTCCCCGTAAGACTGCATGAGCCCGGAAAGGTCCGCATCAATGCCGGCAGACCCGGAAGAATCGCGAGAAGCCATCCTGTCGAGTGCACATATCAGACCGCCATGTCCTGTCGCTGTACCTGACACCACGACCCCGTCTTCCACAAACTCCCTCACGACCTCGAAACAGTCCAGAAAATAATCCGAATCCATAACCTCGGGAGCCTTTCCTCCAGCCAAGCCTTCTTTCTCGGCCAGCAGAGACCCGCCAAGCCTGAATTTACACGTGTCGAAAGGTATGTATATCAGCCAGTTGCCCGCATTGTCAGACACATGCACCTGACATTTTCTGTTCTTTCCCAAAACAGGAGACTCTGTACGGAAAGGGAACTCGCAGAAAGGAACCGGCGGATTCATTTCAGGAGTATTGAGAATCTGCCTGTCGATGGTCTCGGCGATGTCAGCCGGTTCGACATCCTCATCCGGCACAATCGCATTGACATTATCCGCAACTGCATTGACCTTGATTCTCCGGCTTCCGGCCTTTTCCGAGTATGCGTATGAACCGATCCGCACCCCGAGCATGTCAAGATATCCGCAAGCAGCCTCGACAGACCTGTAAAAAGCCGCCATATTGCCGACCGGAGCGGAATCCCACACCCACTCGACCGAAAGAATGAGGTCCCCGAGCCTGAAATGACCCGACTTCCAGATGATTTCTGTCAATGCCAATGCAATTTCCGCCCTGGTAGATTCTTCAGGGCAGAACAGAGGTATATTTCTCGCCTGTCTTGTCGCAGGTGATACCAGTTTCAGATAATCTTCTGTCTTCGCGGAATCAAACTCTTTGCCGTCCGGAGCAGGATCCACGCTTTCATCTACAATCGGCTCCGCCTGACAGGTCCCGGAGGGCACTTCCCTTCCCGAAGCCTCTTCCAAAATCTGTCTGGGTGTCAAGTCCATTCTGACGCCATCAATTATGTATTCCGAATCCAGTGCAGAAACAAATCCACTCATATCTGACATTTTCCCGATATTTTTTCAAAAATAGGAAATTCTCCCCGCATTGTCAAGCGGGAATTCGTTAACTTCGCGGAATAAACAGTTATAATCAATGAGAAAAATCGAGGTTTGCTGCACCTCTGCAGAGGATGTCAGAGAGGCAATTCATGGAGGCGCGATACGCGTTGAACTTTGTTCAGCAATCAGTTGCGGAGGGGTAACGCCAAGTCACGGACTGATTTCCGAAGTCGTCGCGGCGGCGGCCGGAAAGATACGGATCAATGTCCTCATACGTCCGCGTGAAGGCACTTTCTGCTACTGCGAATCCGAGGTCAGGACAATGGTTTCAGATATAGAATTCTGCCGGGAAGCCGGCGTGGACGGAGTCGTCATAGGGGCATTGACACCGGAAGGTGACATTGACATTGACATATGCCGGAGGATGGTTGCGGCAGCGGGAAACATGAGCGTCACTTTCCACAGGGCGTTCGACGTGTGCAGGAATCCAGGGCAGGCGCTGGAACAGGTCATAGGACTCGGTTGCGAAAGGCTTCTCACCTCAGGGCAGCAGCCAAAGGCTCTTGCTGGCGCGGAACTTCTGGCAAATCTGGTAGAACTGGCCGGAGGACGAATTATTGTCATGCCGGGATCTGGGATCAATCCGGGCAACATCGCTGAAATCGAGCGCATTACAAAGGCTTCCGAGTTTCATTCTACAGCGAGGGCGTCAGTTCCGGACCCGGACAGGCATCATGTGCCTTCTCTCGGATTCGACGAATCTGCTGACACCGGGGTCATTCTCCGCACGTCACGGGAGGTAGTGAAGGCGCTTGTAAATCCAGCATAAAAACTCTTTCCTTGCCGCCACACCCTCCCAGAGGCATGTCAGCAAGGAAAGAAAACACGAACCAATTATTAAGTAAACCTTATTACTTTCTCACTTCTTCAAAAGGCTTCTCCGGGACGCCGGTCCAGCGGTAAAGCACAGCATCACAGCTCTGCTCGCCTGTGGCCTTGTTTTTGGCATTTCTGGAAATGTACCAGAGCCCGTCTCCGAGAGGATTCAGGCCGGTGCTTCCCCACTTGAAACGCCATCCGCTGATTCCGGTAACGGGGTCTTCGATACCGAGATTGTCATTGAGCTTCAGTTGAGCCGCTGATGCCAGATAAGGAACTCCTGCGAGAGCGGCCTTGAAAGGCTTCTGCCCGATGCTGAAGGCATAAAGGTCATAGTTCGGATACTGAGGCTTTTTGCCCTTGTAAACCGCCATGAAGAAATTGCCGGTGGACTCGTCATATGCCAGGTTCTGGACTCCCCAGTTGGTATTGCCGGTATAGACGAAGTATTTTGCGGCAGGTTTCTTCGGACCTGAAACATGGATCTGACCGAAAACGACAGGCTTTGCCCATTTGGCAAGACTTGCGAGGTCGTATTTCAGGATGACCTGATAGTCATTGTCCTTTCTGTCAACGTCACCGTAAATGCCGTAAGCCACATAGAGATAGAGTTTCTTGGCATCCGAGAACTTTGTCGCTCCGCCGCCTACTGCCGGTGCTATGGCCACGCCGTCAATCCCGGAGCAGCCGAATCTGTGTTCCAGCTCCGTTCCTCCGACATTGACCTTGGCATCATAATCCGCGCAAGCGTCACGGACGCAGACTGTCTTAAGGATTTCTCCGTCCTCAGGGTCGGCGCCGATTTTATCCAACTTGTCAACGTCGATGATGGCGATATAGAACACGGACTGCTTCACCACATCTACTGAGAGGACTTTGGCGATTCCCTGTCCGATAATGTCGTCCTTGCACTCCAGCGACGCATAGACTTTCCTGTCCTTCGGGTCGAAGGTCATGGCTCCGAGATGCCCCTGGATCCTGTCAATGGAAGCAAGTATGTTGCCCTGCATGTCCACTTTCAGGAACCTGCTGGTGAATGACATGTACATGCAGTCAGCCTCGGCGTCATAAGCGATGCCCTGGACATGCTGCTTCTGTCCTCCGACAAAGACATGCCAAGGAAGATTGCCGCCCGCTTGAGCCGGAACCGCCGGCATTGACAATAGCGCGGCCGCCAGTGCAAAAGCACCGGCCAGCCTCTTGAAAATATCAAATGTCCGTTTCATCAGCACTCGTAATGACCGCCCGCACCGAAAAGATACTCCTCAACCTCGTCCATCAGACCTGCCCTGTAGATAAGGTCAATGCCAGTGAACCTGTTTCTCATGAAAGGTATCGCACGGAATGTAGAGCGGAGTTTCTCGCGGCTCACGCCAATCATCTCAGGCTCATAAGGTGCGCCTGCGCGTCTGAGGCAGTCGTGGACCTCATCGAACGGAATGATCTGGTTTCGGATTTTCTCACAGAGCTCAGGCCATGTGTTCTTGATGATTTCCAGTTCCTTGCGGATGCCTTCACGGTCAATGTACTTGCCCTTGCTCTCCACGAGACCCCTTGCAAGGTGTCCGGGCTTGCCTTCGAATGTGGCACGGATTCTACGCTCCATTTCATCCCACTCAGGCCACTCGGCAACAGCCTTGTCGATATCCATTGCGCCAAGGTCCTTGCTGATGAGATATTCGAGACATGCTGTGGAGACAAGTGTTCCTATGGAAACCTTGAATCCGTGTGAAACATGCTTGCCCTCATAGCAGAGGCCTTCCATGTCCCAGTAGTGGCTGAACTGATGGTCAGTTCCTGATGCAGGACGGCTTGAAGACATGGCCTGCATAGCGAAACCGCTCATAATCAGACCGTCAGCAAGCTTGCCTGTAGCCTCCACGTCACCTGCTGCGACAGCGTCAGGGTCTGACAATGCATCGCGGAGATTCTTCTGGACAAGTGAGAATGCGAACTCGTCGATCTTCTCGCTGCCGACAGCGTCTGCAATAATCCAGTCAGCGCCTGCAGGAATCTTCGCCATAAGGTCACCATAACCTGAGGCCGACATTCCTTCCGGAGCCGCTGCCGAGATGGCAGGGTCGAGAACCATGCCGAGAGGTGCAGGACAGTCGAATGTCTGTTTGTTGCCTTCGAATGTAATGGAAGCGCCATAGGCGGTGTAGCCATCCATTGAAGCAGCTGTACCTACGATGATATAGCGACGTCCGAGATGGCTTGACACGAGCTTGGTAAGGTCATTGATGACACCTGAACCTACTGCAACTGCGATGACGTCGCGCTCCTTGAGGTAAGCCTCGAGCTGTTCTATGTATTTCCACTCTGCGAAGAGTTCCGGGTCAGTGAAGATGAACGGCTGTTCAGTCTCAATTCCCGCATTTCTCAGATATGTGTCGACTGCCTCACCTGCAACCCTGTAGGTATTGTTGTCTGCTACTACGATAGCCTTCTTTCCCGGAAAGAGTCTGCTGAACATTGCAGGGACTTTCTCCATCGCACCGGCACCGAATTCAAGAGCCTTTGTGTCTCTGGCTCTTTCCAATGCCATTTCAATTTCTGTCATAATTATTTTGTTTTGTTTTTACCGGCCGGGAACTAGAACTTGTCAGGATAGTCCTCAACCTTGTTTGTAGTGATATAGTCCTGTTCGAAAGTCTTGCCGAAACGGTCCGTGGCAACGACCTTGACAGCAGCGGAAGGATTCTTCAATGTATAGTGATACATGTGTGAGTTCCCTGTCCTGTCGTAATTGTCACCTCTTCCCTGTACGCCGCAATGGTAGCCTGATGCCCATGCGTCACGGCATTTGCCCTTGGTTTCGTTTCCGAAGAGTTCCATAGTGCCTGTGGCGGTACCGTTCTCATAAACCGTCAGTTTCCATGCGCTGTCCGCATTCCAGACATTGGCGACAAGGTCCTTGTCCGTATTGTAGTAGAACTGATAAGACGGCTTGTATCCCTCGAAGAACACGTCCTGACCCTTGTAGAGACGGAGCTGGAAGTTGTCATCCTCACCCGTAGCCTTGTAAGTCCAGTCTGTAATCTTATTGCCTTCGACCTTATAGACTGCATAGCCATTAGGTGTACCGTCGGTATTGATGGTAGAATGCCACCATGCACCGCAGGCAGCACCGTGGACATGCTCGTAATGGTCTGAGTATTCGTCATTTTCAGCATAATGCGTATGGCCTGACATCACATGTACTGACGGATATTCCCTGAGAAGATCGAGAACAGCCTGCACATTCTGGTTCGTGCTTGCACGAAGAGGAACATGTACGCAGAAGATAATCATCCTATCTTTAGGGACATTTGCAAGGTCCTGCCTGAGCCATTCCACCTGGTCGTCACGGAATCCGAGAGAATAGTCATTGTGGTTCGGGAAAATCATGTCATCCATACCGATTACGTGAACCTGGCCGCGGTTGAAGGAGTAATTGACCGGTCCGAATGTATATTCGAAGTTCCTCTGGACCTTGATATCATGCGCTACGGTATAATCAGCCTTCTTGACATTGAGAACCTTGTAGTCGTGGTTGCCCATAACCTTGAAAATAGGCATTCCGGCGTTTTTGTCGGTTGAAAGCGCAATTTTCATGAGCGGGAATACGGCATTGGTGTAGTCATTATTGTAGGTATTATAGCCGATGTCACCGAGTGTCATTCCATAGACCGGAAGTTCACTGGCATTGACCTTTGCGACAATATCAGGAACGGTCTCGTTCATGTAGCGGCTCACATGGGTGTTGTTCTGGCACTGAGGGTCAGCGATGCAGAACAGATTGAAGCTCTCCTCCACTGCCGGAAGTTTCTCTAATGTGAAGTCATAGCGTTTCTGGCTCTCAGAGAGCTGTTTCCAGAAATGCGGCTGTCCTTCCTCGATGGGAATCTTGCAGTCTGATGGTACTGAGACGAATACCTGATATGAGAATTCGCCGCGCTTGAGCTGATATACTCCGTTCTGGTCGGTAACCGAGCAGTTATAGCCGTCGCTGACAGTGACGCCTGCAAGTCTGTTTCCGTCAGTGTCTTCGACCACTCCATAGATGTCGTTGCCGGCACTGATTTCGGTCCTGAGCTTAGGCAGGTCGTCCTTGTCGCAGCCTGTCAACACGATTGTTGACAGGGCCGCAATCATTATTGTGCTTTTTATGAAAGTTTTCATCTCCATTATCTCCAATAGTAGTTTTGTCCGAGATTTTCATTGATATTGGTGGCAGCCTTAGGAATAGGTCTGAGGTATCTCTTTTCCTCAAAGTTCCTTGTAACACTATATATAAGACGGCCGCTGTTGCCGTTTTCAAGAGTATAGCCTGAGTTCGCACCTTCGAGGACGATGTATGAGACACCTGTCTCGTTGCCGGCCTTGTCCTTCACGACGCAGACATCATTGATGCCGTCACTGTTCAGGTCGTAGGCGGTGTCCATCGCAGGGATATAGATTCCATACCACTGTTTGTTCAGGAGTTCGCCGAGATGCCATCTCATGAGGTCATCATATCTGCGGCCTTCGAGAAGAAGCTCGATTGCACGTTCCCTCCTGATTTCCAGGATGTCACAGTCATTGATTCCGTAATAGCCCTGAAGATACGGGTCTGCGGCAGACGGTCTCTTGCCATCGACGCCTGATCTTTCGCGGAGAGGCTTGATAGTCTTGTTCCATACATCATCATTGAACTCTCCGAGCTCTGCCTTCGCCTCGGCATAGTCGAGAAGAATCTCGGCATAGCGGAAAATAGGAAGCGAGTTGTAGCAGATGGATGCCGACTCATAACTCTTGTCATCAATGTTGAATTTGATTACCTGATAACCTGTAAGAGTAATGGCGAAATCAGGAGCGGTCTGGGTAGGTACACCTCCGACGAGCTTTGAATAGCCAGGAGTGATTACGCACTGCTGGAGTCTGTAGTCACGGTTCTTGACCTCTTCAGTGAAACTCTCACCTGTCGCTGTATGGCGAGATCCGTCAAGGTTAAGGTATGTCTTCACGAAATCCTGGTCGAGGGACCATCTTTCACCCATACTGCCTGAGGTATAATACCATGTAAGCGAGTGGAAGGTGGTGAGACCGGTATTCCTTTCGAGAGCCCAGATTGTCTCAGTGTGGTCCACGGCCTCCTGGGTGAAGAGTTTCCTGTACTGTGTCTTGACGTCGGCAGGATTGTTCACGAGAGAGTACGCGCCTGAGCTGATGAGTTCCTCGTCTGCCTTTACGCATTCGCGGAGGAATCTTTCAGAGGCTCCCTTGTCCTCCCAAGCCTTGCCTGTAGAAGGATCCACGCTGTGGTATTTCCTGTATGTACCTTCAAAGAGGCAGATTCTGGATTTAAGGGCCAATGCCACAAATTTGTTCACTCTGGCATTGTTAATCCACGGATCCTTGTCATAGCAGTTCTCACATGCGAAAGTAAGGTCCTCGAGGACTTTGTCCATGACAAACTCGCGGCTGTCGCGACCCTTGTAGAGATTGTCAATGTCACTCGGGTCGATAGGTGCGTCATACCATGGAACTGCACCGAAAGTCTTGACCTTGCTCCAGTATTTCCAGGCTCTCCAGAATCTTGCAGTTCCCTCATAATGCCTCAAGGCAGCCTCGGAAACGCCCTTGACTTCACGGAAGTGAGCAAGAAAATAGTTGATGTTATAGATGGCATTCCAGTCGCCGGAACTCCAGCCGCCCTGAAGGTCCGCATTCCATGAAGGGTTTGTAAGGAATGAGAACGAGCTCTTGGTAGCGACGATGTCAGAGTATCCGTCACCGAATCCAAGGTCTTGATAGTCAGGAGTATATTTCTGGAGGAATCCGTTGGTATAGGTCACCAGCGAGTTCTCGTCCGTAAAATAGTCTCCGGAACCGATTTCCGCTATAGGTTCCCTTGAGAGGAATCCCTCGCAAGATGTCAGCAACAATGCTGCAGCGGCAAACAATGATATATTAAGTTTCATCATCTATCTAATTAAAATGTGATATTCAGACCGAATGTAAATGAACGCATTGTCGGATATCCGTCACCGTCACCATAGTTGTCGGAACCTGACTTGTTCGTACCCCAGTCCTGATCTCCAGGATATAGTCCTTCAGGGTCATAGTTCTTCGCATGATGTCTGAGCGGAGTGAAGGTAAGAAGGTTCTCACCTGAGAAGAACACCTTGAGGTTCTGAAGTCGTATAGCCTCCACAATCTTCTTAGGGAAACTATAATCCAGTGTAAGGTTCTTCATTCTGATATATCTTGCACTCTGAAGATAACGTGTATTCGGCTGGGACAAGATACGCTGGGCACCGCTAGCCTGGTAAGCCACAAGTCTTGGCCAGTAGGCGTCACGGTTGGTCTCGGACCATCTGTCGCTGGTGTGCCATGGCAGAGCCATACTGTATGGACGGCCGTATTGTCCCCAGAAATATCCGGACTCCTTAGCAGGATACCAGTCACGTTTGCCGACTCCCTGCCACATCATACTGAGGCCGATGCCGTTCCAGTTGATGCCGCCCTGGATGCTGTACTGGTATCTAGGATTGGTGTTGCCGATCTTGATGAGGTCACCATGGTTTCCGAGAGTATTGTTTCCGTTGTTCACATATCCGTCACCGTTCAGGTCCTCGAACTTAGGGTCACCTGCAGACCACACGACATTGTCACCGTTGAATTTCGCATAGTTCGCATGGGTCTGGGCCTCTTCATCGCTCTGGAAAAGACCTGTACACTTGTATCCCCACAATTCACCGAGGGTCATTCCCTCATAGTAGTGTACGGCATAGTTTGTAGGAAGTGTATTTGTCTTGCTGGTATAGCGGGTAATCTTGCTCACATAGTCCCAGACGGAAGCCTTTATATTGTAGCTGAGAATCTTTCCGCCCACTTTATATGAATCTCTCCATGAGATACTGAACTCCCATCCGTCAGTTCTCATGTCAGCGTAGTTACCCTTAGGAGCGCTGTTTCCATAAACTGCAGGAAGCTCATCACCAGTCACATACATATCCGTCGTAGCCTTTCTGTAGATATCTCCGGAGAAATTCAGACGGCCGTTGAATGCCTCGAAATCAAGACCTGCATCATAAGTTGTAGCCTTCTCCCAAGTCAATGAATTAGGAATAGGAACGGGTGCGGAAGTATAGTTGAATACAGCCCCGTTGTTCAGCACTGACGACTGGGAAATACCCATCTTGGAAATATATGCATACGCATTGCTGATAAGTCCGTTACCTGCAGTACCGGCAGAAACACGGATCTTCAGGTTATCCAGCCAGTCGGCATCCTTGAGGAAGCCTTCCTCTGAAATACGCCAGCCAATAGAAGCTGAAGGGAAGAAACCCCATCTCTGATTCGAAGGGAACTTGCTGTTTCCGTCATAACGTCCGCTGGTCTCGATGAGATACTTGGACTTGTAGCTGTAACTGATACGATAGAACGCACCGACAAGTGCTGATGAAGAACTGCCGTTGTCAGCGATTTTCATGGCCTCTCCGTTGAGAAGGTCGAAGTTAGGCCTGTCGGCAATCATGATACCCTCACGGTTAATGAGGTTTGTCTTGTACTGGTAGTCCTCGATATTCCAGCCGGCAAGCACTGTAAGAGAGTTGTTCTTGCCGAGTTTCGGGGTATATGTCAATGTCGCGTTGCCTGTAAGCCTGTTGCGGTTATATGACCTCTCCTCATAGAGTGAACCCGCAGGTCTCTGTGCAGAGTTGGTAGGAGAAGTATAGAATGTATAGCTGTTGACAGCCTGTCTGCGCTCTGTCTGATTGTAATAGATGCTGAAATCCGCACTGGCGACAAGCACATCCTTGACAAGGTCAATGGTAGCGGCAGTCCTGTTGGTCATGTCGAACTTCTTGTCCTTTCTCCAGGAATTTCCCTCTACAAAACCTGCCCAGCCGGTATAGACCGCTGCCTCTGTCCAAGTCCCGTCAGGGTTTGTCACAAGAGCCACAGGATAGCCCTGGTGGTTCAGCATTCGGTTTATGTTCACAGGAGTAGTGTCAATGCCGGTGTGCGCAGTAGGCTGGTGTGAGTTCCTGAGCATGAAGTCAGTGGTATTCTCAACCTTGAACCAAGGACGGATCTTCACAGAGCCCTTCGCCTTGACATTGAACTGACGATACTTCTCGTCACCCGCATTGTAGATACCGTCCTGCTCGAACATACGTCCTGAGACATAGTAGTTTGCGATGTCCGAACCTCCGGTAACACTGATGTTGTGCTGCTGTCCGGTAGTGAACTTCTTATAGAACACGTCATACCAGCTGGTGTTTCCGTAATACTCGTATGAACCTTTATTGTTGATAGCCCACTTCTCGTAAGAAGGGTCACTGTTTCTCTTTTCCAGTTCATTATACCATGTACGGGAGAATTTGAACACGTTGTTGATGTTCGCAGGGTCGGTTCCCTTGGCATTGATATAGGACTCGAGGAAGGTCGTGGTGAAGTCATATCCGTTGGTAACGATCTGAGGAGTCACAGTTCTCTTATAGACAGAGAATGTTCCGTTATATGAAATCTTCGCCTGTCCCTTGGAAGGAGTCTTGGTGGTGAGGAGGATGACACCGAATGTACCGCGTGCGCCATAGACGGCCGCTGAAGAAGCGTCCTTGAGGACTGTCACGGATGCGATGTCATCAGGATTGACAGTGGACATGTCGGCCTCGACACCATCCACGAGGACGAGTGCGGAACCGCCTGAGCCGATGGAGTTTTCGGCACCTCTGATCCTGACTGTAGCGCCACGGTTAGGCTTTCCGTCGGAGAATGTCATGGTAAGGCCCGGAACTGCTCCCTGAAGAGCACGGGAAATACTCATTGACGCACCCATTCTTTCCTGCATGTCGTCAGTGGTGATGCTCTCGACGGCACCGACGATGTCACGACGTTTCTGGATACCATATCCGACGACCACACTCTCTTCGAGAGATGTATTGTCAGTATTCAGGACAATGTTAACGATGTTGCGGCCTGAAACTTTCTCTGTAAGTTTCCTGTAGCCCACACAACTGAATTCCAATGTAGCATCGGACGGCACCGTAATGGTATAAGCGCCATCCAAATCTGCTGTAGCGCCTTTGGTTGTCCCCGGAATGAAGACAAAAGCACCCACGACAGGTTCACCGTTCTCATCGAGAATTTTTCCCGAGACCGTGATTTCACCTGTCTGTGCCATAACCTGTCGGGGACAGGCAATCAGGAGAACCAAGACCGACAAAAGTACGGTCAAATTATATCTCAACTTCATTTTCAATTACAAAAAACAGGATACATAATAGAAGCCGTAATAAAACTGCTTCCCGTTCTTGCCAGATTCCGGATCCCGTTCCCGATAATTGAAGTTAACTAATTAATGTAGTACTAAATTTTACCTTTTTATTTCATTTTCGCTAAAATCGCAAGAATAAACGTTTTTAGCTTTCATTTCTACGTGCAAATCTACGCATAATTTTTCATTTTCAAATTATTATCCACAAAAAAGTACAACAAAATGAAAAATTTCGACAAATTGTATTATCTTTGCGGTGCCAGACTTCCGGATTCCGTCCCGCTAAGGCTAATCCGAAGAAGAAATGAAACTAACAAAATCATGGATCCTATCCATACCTATATTAATAGGTGCATCACTTCTGTCGGCATGTACAGAAGAAACGGAGGCTCCCCTCAGAAGGGCTGCCGATGCCGTTGACCTCACATACAATGCCGGTGCTTCTTCCAAGATTTCCGTGAGATACAACGGAAACTGGTCAACCCGCGTCGAATGCGCCAATGCCGAAGGGACAAGTTCTCCGGCATGGTTCACCGTCACTCCGTCAGAGGGAACAGGTGACGGCAAGGAATATCAGTGGATAGAAATCCAGGCCGAACGCAACCCGGGAGACAAGCGCACAGGCAAGCTTTTCCTCATTGGCGGAGGCAAAGAACAGGAAATCACGGTAACACAGGCCGACGGACATTTCTCCGTGGGTGACCCTATCGTCAGCGGTTCACTCAAGGCAGGAGTAGAATCCACAGCCTCACTCGAAGTAAAATGGGACAAGGCATTCGGCGGGGAGAACATCTCCATCGCAGCCAAGCTCAGCGGAGCGTCAGAAGGCCTTTCCATCCAGGCATTGACAGAAACCACAATCGAAAAAGAAGGCAACGGTTCATTGTCAATTCCTATTTCAGGAACACCGGCATCCCTCGGTGAGCTTGTCTGCTCCATCGTATTCAAGATGGACGGAAAGGAATTGTTCAAAGGCGACATCACCGCAGCCGTAAGTTCCACAAATGAAATTTTCTCTGAATCATTCGACCTTTTCGTTTGGGGAGGCCATTATGATACGAACCAGGCAGGAGTAGCCCCAGGCGGAAAACAGGCAGGCAAGGAATGCAACGGTACAGAAGCAGGCGAAGGCTCCATCACAGCCGGAACTGACGGTGCCATGGACGCATTCAATACCATGACCGAAGAATACCGCGTGAACAGAGGCATCGAAAAATGGTCCGGAAACAAGGTATATGAGCATCCGGGATACCTGAAACTCGGAACCGGAAGCGCAGGCGGCTGGATTATGACACCTGAACTTTCGAACCTCTCATCTGCACCGGAAGACGTCGTAGTCTCCATGGACCTTCTCAGATTCGACAATGAAAACGGAACATATATCGTGACGGCGGAAGGCGCCGGAACAGTCACCAACGGCGTCATCTCAAGTTCAGTCCTCCCTGCCCAGACTTCAGCAAAGGACAGGAAATGGACCACATTGACTTTCAATGTCAAAGGAGCGACAAACAAGACCCGCATCAAGCTCGCATGCGAGAAATCCGCGGCCGGATACCGTATCAATCTTGACAATGTCAAGGTGATGGGAGCGGCAAAGACAGTCGTGACCGAAAAGCTCCCTGCCCCATCAGCGGAAACTATGAAAATCAGACCGGGAGCAAACTCCCTTCACATCGAATGGGACGGCATCAAGGGCGCAAGTTCATACGACATCTCTCTTGCGGGAAAAGAATCCCCTGACTTCAAGAATTCATTGAACACAACTGAGGCCTCCCACACTTTCGAGAACCTTCAGTCAGGCTATTACTTCTTCACTGTCAAGGCTTTATGCGATGACAACCACGCATTCGACTCCGATGAAGTCCAGATCATGGCAGGCACATCAGGATTCGCCGTCAAGAAACTCGACGATCCTGAAGACTTCAAATGCGCGAAGAGCACTCCTTCTACAGCAAGCTTCACATGGACAGAAGTAAACGGTGCGTCTTCATACAAGATCACCGTCAATGAAGAATCACATATTACCACCGGAACATCATGTGATGTTACAGGCCTCAAGCCGGGAACAACATATACAGCCAGACTCAAGGCCATGGTAGGTGACGGAAGCAGCGACAACGAGTTCGACTCCGACGAGGTTTCCACAGAGTTCACCACTTCAGACCCTGCCCCTCTCACCAAGCCGACACTCTCGCTCTACAGCAAGACATATGCATCAGCAGTCCTGAGTTTCGGTTTCAATGCCAATGAGCAGGCTGACACCAAGTTCAGCATCAGACTTCTCGATGGCGGCAAAGTAATCCTCGAATACGTGAACTTCTCCTCATTCAGTGTGAAGTACACCCACTTCGGCGTGAGATTCCAGTTTGCAGGACTCGAGGCATCCCACACATACTCAGCCCAGATTCAGAGAATCAGTCTCGACGCCAACGCATTCAAGAATTCCGAGTGGAGCGATGCATTCTCATTCACTACCGACGCAATGCCTGACAAGAGCGGCTATCTCCTCTGGAATGATTTCAACAACCATCCGTGGGGAGGAAATGGCCCGATGCTCGCATTCGGTATCGCACCATCCGAATCCAACAAGGATTTCAATGTCATAACAGGTGAAAGCAAGAAATGGAATCTCGCGACACCTGTCAAGAATCTGGACAACCTTACCAACGGCGTAGGATTCAATATCGAAGGCGGCCAGAACTACTATCTGACCACATTCATGCCGGGCTGGGATCCAAAAGAAATCATCGCTGCAGGAAACAAGAACACAAAGGGCACAGGCTCGGTTTATCTCACGGGCGGTCTCATGAAGTTCGGTACAGGTTCCGCATTCGGACGCCTTGACTTCCCTAAATTCAAGACCTTGACCGGAGCCTCCACCCTCGAAATTACCTTCGATGCAAGCCCGTACGTCGAACCTAACGGAACGACAGGTCTCATCGAGGAATCACCTTCTGTCAATGAAAGTGAAATTTTCGACGTTAAGATTGTTGCCGGCCCGGGAACTATCACCACAGCTGACGGAGTTTCTGTCAATGCTACTTCTGCCGAACTCAAGAACAAGACTGTCAAAGAAATGAAGGCTGACACTCAGGGATTCATTTCAATGACTGCCCACAAGATTGTTGTCAGCGGGGCGACAGCCGAGACAGTATTCTCTGTCCAGACCAAGGCCAAAGGCACAGGCGGTCCACGTATGTGGCTTGACAACGTAAAAGTGAAAAAGAACTAAGTTTCAATGAAGCGCATTTACTTGCTTATCGTGCTCCTGTTTACGGCAATTGCCGCAGGAGCACAGATTAAGGTCTCAGGAGGGCCTTATCTCCAGAATGTCACAGAAGACAGTTTCACAGTAATATGGACAACTACGGGACCGGCTGTAGGCTGGATAGAAGTAGCTCCTGATGACGGCACCCATTTCTACAATTCAGAACGTCCAAAATACTATGACCTCCGCGGCATGGGAAGAAAGCCGATAGGCACCCTGCACAAGGTCACGGTCAGCGGCCTGGAACCGGGAACCACATATCGTTACAGGGTAATGTGCCAGGGCGTACTCTCGCAGGAGAACAGGGCCAGAATCGTCTATGATGCCGGTTATGGACTTGACCTCAAGAAACGCCCTACCAAAGTTACCACAAAGGCGAAAGAATACGACCATCTGGATTTCAGTGTCGTCAATGACATGCACGAGCACGATTCACTTCTGCAGGTGCTTTTCAAGGACGCGAAGGGGAAGTATGATTTCGTATGTTTCAACGGAGACATGACTTCTTCCATTGACAGCACTCCTGTCATAATGGACAACTACATGAGGAGCGCATCCAAACTATTCGCTTCTGACACACCGCTTTATCTAGTCCGCGGAAACCATGAGTACAGGGGCAACGATGCGATAAAGTATCTCGACTATTACCAGACTCCGACAGGAAAGACCTATTATTCTGTCTCTTACGGCAAGTATTTCTTCCTGTTCCTGGATTCTGGCGAGGACAAAGTGATGAGTGATGTCAGGAACCTGGATATCATGATTGCAGATTCCTATGTAGAAGAGGAAGCCAAATGGCTGAAACAGGTTGTAGAAAGCGACGAGTACAAGAATGCGGCAATAAGAATCGCTTTCTGCCACATGCCTCCTGGTGAGAACGGATGGCACGGCAACTACATGGTCAGCAAGCATTTCGTTCCGCTCCTGAATGAAGCAGGACTGGATCTGATGCTCTGCGCCCACAACCACAAGTACAAATTGGTCAAGCCGGGAACCACCAATGCCAATTTCCCAGTCTTGATTAATGCCAATCTCGAGCGCCTGGACTGCCACCTTGACGACAAGGGCATTTCCATAAAGATTTTCGACACAGACGGGGCAGTTACCCACAGCGTCAATTTCGGAAAATAAGCATTACTGAACACGTAATACGAAAGCGGGCCGTCATTTTATTGCCGGCCCGCTGTTTTGTCGTAACAGATGATTAAAAAGTATCTTTTCAACGTCTTTTGGCACTGGATTGAAAAGAAACGAAACGTCGAATTTCCTTTTGGAGAAATTTTTGCGTATATTCGTAGCCTATCTAAGAACCTAACGCTAGTTGCAATATGATTAGTATAGCAGAAAGACATAAATACATAAAAGAGCAGCTCGTGAAGAACGGCTTCATCAGAGTTCTCGACATCGCCGAACAGTTGGGCGTAACAGGAGCCACCATCAGAAAAGACCTCCGAATCCTTGAAAGCCAGGGAGTTCTTTACCGCACCCACGGAAGTGCTTCGCCGGTAAAACCGCACGTGACGGACATCAGCATTGATGAGAAGGCTTCCCAGCACGCCATTGAAAAACAGGCGATAGCCAGGGCCGCACAGACATTGATAAAACCCGATGACGCGATTATTCTCGCCTCCGGCTCGACTGTGACCGCCTTCGCGGAAGCCCTTTCCCCTGTGGGTATGGTCAATGTAGTTACGCCGTCTCTGGGTATCGCTACCCTGATGAACAGAAGGAACAACGTGAAGGTTTTCATTCTCGGCGGCGCCTTGTACAACAATTCGTTTTCCGTGCGCGGCGAATATGCCGAGGCCGGCCTGAAAAATGTCAGCTGTTCAAAACTTTACATCGGCTGCGACGGCATTGACCTTGCTTCCGGCATCACCTGCGCCACTATTGAAGAGGCAAGGCTCACCAATGCCATGATGTCCGCAGCTTCACAGACTGTCGTACTGGCGGATTCCTCCAAGTTCGGAAGACGCGGCTTCGGCAAAATCGGCATGCTTGAAGACATTGACATAATCATCACCGATTCAGGTATTCCGGACACTCTGCGCGAAAAAATCGAGGACGCAGGTGTCCAGATCATCATTGCGGACTAAGTTCCTTACATATACGAAATCAGCCATCTCTTCATCGGGGATGGCTGATTTTGTTTTGGTCAATGGGGACACCCCCAGACCGGTACTATATTGAAGAAGTTCATCAAAGCGGACCAGCTGGAGGTGGTGGAGAAGGCTATCGACAAATATGACTATTTTGACTAGCCGTTATGGTATAATTTGCTAAATTTGCGTAAGATATATGAACGTTATGGAGACAAAAGATATCGCAAACGTCAATGTAGATGCCCTGTTTGAAAGAATCTCGGCCCTTATCGAGGAGTCAAGAAAGGAGGTGGCTACGGCTGTGAACATCGCCGAAGTATACACCAAGTACGAAATCGGCCGCTATATTGTGGAGAATGAACAGGAGGGAAAGGCCAGGGCTGCGTATGGAAAACAAGTGCTTCCAATTCTTTCGCAGAAACTGACCGATAAGTTCGGTGGTGGTTGGTCTCTCGAGACACTTAAAAGCGCCCGAAAATTCTATGCGGTATATGCGCCGCAGGCGATTAGGTCAACGGCGTCGACAAAATCGGCCAAAGGAACCGGCAAAACGAATTTGGTAAACAGTGTTGACCAAATTCAAATCGCCCCTGCAGAGCCCCACCAGTTCGTTTTGAGCTGGAGCCACTACCTCGTTTTGATGCGCATCAAAGATGATGGCGCACGAAGTTTTTATGAAGTGGAATGCGCCAAGCAGAACTGGGGTGTACGTTGGCTTCAGCGACAGGTGGGCAGCAGCCTGTACGAACGCATCGCTCTGAGTAGCGACAGGGACAAGGTCGTACGCATGGCCAAAGAGGGTGAAATCATAGAGAAGCCTGCAGACATCATCAAGAATCCCGTCACCCTCGAGTTTCTCGGGCTGAAGCCGGATGCCGCATATTCCGAGACCAAACTGGAGAATGCCATCATCGATAAGATGCAAACCTTCCTGTTGGAGATGGGAAAGGGATTCCTGTTCGAGGCCCGTCAGAAGAGATTCACTTTCGATGAGGACAACTTCTACGTGGACCTCGTTTTCTACAACCGCCTGCTCCAGTGTTACGTGCTCATAGACTTGAAGGTTGACAAACTGACGCATCAGGACCTCGGCCAGATGCAGATGTACGTCAACTATTACGACCGCTATAAGAAACAGGACTTCGAGAAACCGACGGTCGGTATCCTGCTCTGCAAAGAGAAGAACGATGCCCTCGTTGAACTGACTCTTCCGAAGGATTCCAACGTCTATGCGGCCCAGTACGAGCTCTATCTGCCCGACAAGAAAGAGTTGCAGGACAAGTTGAAGTCTTGGATCGAAGAGTTCGAAGAGCAGGAAGAAAAGAATATCCTAAAATGATCGGCCTCGGGACTTCTCCCTGGAAGACATTGACATAATCATCACCGATTCAGGTATTCCGGACACTCTGCGCGAAAAAATCGAGGACGCAGGTGTCCAGATCATCATTGCGGACTAAGTTCCTTACATGTACGAAATCAGCCATCCCCGATGAAGAGATGGCTGATTTTTTGTTTTGGTCAATGGGATAGCCATTGACCGGTACTATATTTTGGAAATATGCTATGCGTTTCCGTATTCTCTGCGAGCCTCTTCGAGAATCTTGTCCGCCTTTTCATATCCGTCGGCAGGAGCCTTCCAGAGAAGGGCTAGGAGGACGATGCCTACTACGCCGAAAATGATAGACACTTCGAACACGGAGTTCCATCCGTATGCGTCAGCGAGGGCTCCGAAAAGCAGACCTGAAACTGTCGTGCTGGCATAGCCGAAGATACCTGCAACACCATTGGCAGAAGCGGCTGCACGCTTGGTGGCATGGTTTGAACATGCGATTCCGATGAGCGCCTGCGGCATATATACAAAGAAGCTGGCCATGATAATCGATGCGATGGCGAGGACATTCATTCCCTTAGGAAGGAGCCAGAAGATCAGGAAGCAGATTGTAGCGCCTATCAGGCCAAGGAGGCAGGTGCGCTGAGCACGGCTCTTGAAGAATTTGTCAGTTGCCCATCCTGCGAGAAGTGTACCGATGATACCGCCCACGATTTCAGATGAAGCGACCACTGTGGAAGCGACCTGGATGCTGAGTCCCCTATCCTGTGTCAGGAAGGTTGCGCCCCAGTCGAGAATGGTGAATCTGATGACATATACACAGAAGTTGGCCACAGCGAGAATCCAGATGACAGGATTCCTGAATACCATCTTCTTCACGAGTTTCTGATAAGCGAGCTTGGTGAAGCCCTCATCCTCCTGGACAACTTCCTTTACAGGAGCATTCTCATCCATCGACTCTGGATCAGGAAGACCTACAGATGCGGGTGTATCCTTCAGCCCGAAGAAGAGCAATGCCGCTCCGATGATTGCCAGACCTGCAGGAATGAAGAAACACCACTGCCATGCAGCGAAAGAATAATACTGGAGAATCAGAGTACCGCAAAGCAAAGCTACAAGTCCCGCTCCGATAGAGTGGGAACTGTTCCAGATAGACTGCTTGGTAGCAAGTTCAGAAGGTTTAATCCAATGCGCCATAAGGCTTCCGCATGGCGGATAACCCATTCCCTGCGTGTATCCGTTTATAAGCCAGAGACTTCCGATGAAGACCACAAGACCTGCAGTAGCTTTTCCCTCCGCATCGAGGAAATTGAAGATTCCGTTCATCTCAGGGCTGAGACCGATGAGGATATTGACAACTGCTGAGAGCAGAAGTCCGGCAGCCATCATTTTCTTTCGGCTGACGCGGTCTGCAAGGAATCCGTTGACAAATCTCGACAATCCGTAGATAACTCCGTTGAGTGTAAGGAACAGTCCGAGTTTCGCCTTGCTGATTCCGAGTTCCGACTCAAGGGCAGGCATTGTGATACTGAAATTCTTTCTGACGAAATAGAACAGCGCGTAACCTATCATGAGAATGATCAGCGTGCGCCACTGCCAGTAATTGTACTTCTTGATAATCTGTTTATCCATTGTTGTTAGTTTTATATGCAAATGGTTGCGCAAATTTAACTCTATTTTCGCAGATAACAATGTTTTTAAAGCAATTTAGCTCAAAATAAAACGAAATGAAACAAACACTTTCATTTCACGCAACATAGACACAAAATACTAGTGGCGAAATGATTACTGCTCCGCACTCAGGACTGCAACCGGACGTTTCAACAATCCCTTGGCGAAATCGGCTTCAGAAACGAGGAAATTCAGAATTCCTGCTTCAGGAAAATGAATATCGGCGACCTCGTCATCCCCTATTTGAAGCAGGTTCCTGTAACCGGAAAAATCTGCATTGACAGTATCTGAAACGGAATTCCCGAGAAGTTTCAGACCGCCGGCATTGTCCTCACATGCCTCGAAAGACATTTCGAGGACAGGGTCAGTCAGAGGCTGGTCGTCTTCATCCACCATGATGCACGCCTGGAAAGTCTCCATATTGATAGTCTTGGAATACTTGACCACCACTGAACCCTTAGGCCACTCCCCCGCCTGGAGGTGGACCGGAGAATCATAGCCGGTAAACTCGTCCATCGCAGCGAAGAAATACAGCATTCCTTCATGTGGCAGCAGGTTTTCAGTATCAAGATCAGCGATGTCTTCGCACCTTACCTGACAGATGAAAGTAAGAGGATACTCGTATGTCTCACAGCCGGATACATTGTCATTGGCCCGGACAATCCTCGTGCTTCCGTCAGGGTTCTCGCACACGGTCATCATCGAATACTCGGCATCCGCCGGCAAATCCGGATCTCCCCACCATTTGCTTTCGCAGAACAAAGGTTTAGCAGTCTTTTCCAATCTGATTCTTATCGCCATAACTATATAATTTATAATGATTTTCTAATAAAATGCAATCTGGTCTCCCTGGTGCAGAAAGTGATTTTTCCGCGTCTGGGGTACAAAAGTAACACATTTATCCATATTCGGAATTATTTATTTTCAGCGGCCTTGACTTTCCGGGTGGAAATAAATGGAATAAAGTGGTAAAATTTGTAAAAGATTCACTATATTTGCGGAAAGAGTGTACCCGAAAATTTCAGGTCATTCCAGGGAGGTGATTCCAGCACCTTCCGATAAGCGTGAAACTATTGATAATTAAAGAGATGGTGAATTTCATCGGAGAATATACGGCTAAAGCTGACGACAAAGGAAGACTCGTCTTTCCTTCGGCGTTCAAGGCTGTCATGCCTGCCGATGGAGACATGCGCTTCGTGCTGAAAAAGGATATCTTCGAGGACTGCCTCGAGATGTATACCTACGAAGAATGGGAGAAGCAGAGCGCTGAGGTCAGATCTCACCTGAATTTCCTCATCAGAGATCACGCGGCATTCTGGAGAGAATACATGAGAGACCGCGCCATAGTCGAACCGGACGGTAAACTCGGACGCATCTCGATCCCCAGAAAACTTCTGGAAGCGATAGGAGTCCAAAAAGAAGTGGTTTTCGCTGGCAACGACTACAAAATCGAAATCTGGGCCAAGGAGAAATTCGAGGCTTCCAGACTTTCAGAAAACGACTACATAGCGCTGGCAGGGAAACTCTCCCGTTAGACTCCACATTTACTTGACCCAAAGGAGTTTGAAATGTCAGAATACCATACGCCAGTACTTCTGGATGAGAGCGTAAGCGCTCTGATTACCAATCCGTCAGGAATATATGTCGATGTCACCTTCGGGGGCGGTGGACACACAGCCGAGATTCTTTCACGCTTGTCTCCGGCCGGAAGAGTCATTGCCTTCGACAGGGACAGCGACGCCATACAGAACAGGATAGACGATCCCCGCCTCATTCTCATCCGAGCGGATTTCAGATACATCCACAACTTCGTAATGTATGCGGCTCATGAAGGCGCTACAGGGCAGCAGATAAACACGCTTGCCGAAGACGCGAAGGTAGATGGGGTCCTGGCGGACCTCGGCGTTTCATCTCACCAGTTCGATACAGCAGACAGAGGCTTTTCATTCCGTTTCGACGCCCCGCTGGACATGAGGATGAACACAGAAGCCGAAACCACAGCGGCAGACATCATCAACAGCTACGGGCAGAAGGACCTGGAAAGGATTCTGAAAATCTACGGAGAGGTCGATAATGCCAGAAGAATCGCTCAGCTTATCGTCGCGGGAAGAGAAAAGGGCGAAATCAGGACGACAGGCGAACTGGACACGGCCATCAAGCCGGCACTTCCGGATTTCGCGAGCCACAAAATCCTCGCAAAAATCTACCAAGCTCTCAGAATCGAGGTCAATCATGAAATGCGTTCACTGGAAAAGATGCTTTCAGGTGCCTCAGAATCATTGAAAGAAGGCGGAAGGCTGGTAGTCATCACATATCACTCCCTCGAGGACAGGATGGTAAAGAACTTCATCAAGTCCGGCAGGACAGACGGAGAAATGGAAAAGGATTTCTACGGAAACGTCCTCACCCCGCTGAAGGCAGTGAACAGGAAACCGATTCTGCCGCAGGAAAGTGAAATAGCATCCAACACAAGGGCAAGAAGCGCGAAACTGAGAATCGCGGAAAAGACAACTTCAAATAAAGACTGACATGAATATAAAAGCCATCGGCACATCCATAAAGAATCTTGTCATCGCATCTTTCAGGGGCGAACTGCTCATGAGACTGGGATGCGACAAGGTGTTCCTGCAAATCGTCTATACGTTCATGCTGTTCTGGGTAATGATTATGCTTAACATCCTGGTAGAGAACACATTGAGCAAAGTCGAGAGGAACAATGACATTCTGACGGAACTGCAGATTTATCATACCGAAAAGATGGTGCAGCTGGCATCCATGGGCAGAATCACGAAAACGGAAGAACTGCTGGACAACAAGGGTTCGAAAGTGTGCCTCCCGAAGAAACCGGCATTCAGAATTGACTCAGACGAATAAGCAGACATGAGCAGAACCAACGATAATGACAAGGAACAGGAGAGTTTACTCCTCCGAATAGTATATGCGCTCTTTACTGTCATGGCCTTCATCATGATAGGAAGGATCATGTATATCCAGTACTGCTGGAGGGATAGCGACCCTAACCTGAAATACTATCGTGCCAAAAGCAGCAAGGAGAAACTGACTCCTACAAGAGGAGCAATTCTGGCATACGACGGAAGACTTCTTGCCATTTCCACGCCAATGTATCAGGTGGGAATCGACTGCGCAGTCCAGAAAGCGGAATATGCGGCCAGAGACAAGGACGGCAAACCCCTGAAATTCGCCATAAGAGATCCGAAAAATCCAAAGAAAAGAATCAAAGTTCCCGGAGATGAGATGGAGAGAAGATGGAGGGAACGTGCACGGGAACTCTCGGCAGGGCTCGCCAGCATCTATGGAATGAATGCCGACTACTGGTACAAGACCATCATCAACGGACGAAATGAAGGCAAGCGATATATGAAAATCGGAGGCGGCATCGACCATGAAACCCTACAGAAAGTCAAGGAACTGCCTCTTTTCAGGGAAGGCGCCAACACAGGCGGTCTCATAATCGAGCGTATGGACACGAGACAATATCCGTACGGAAAACTTGCAAGAAGAGTCATCGGATATGTCAAGGACAACAGCCGCGCCGAAGGCGGACGCAACGCCATCGGTCTGGAGGGCAAGTTCGACTACAAGCTACACGGAAAGGAGGGCTACCGCTGGAAAAGGAAGACCGATGCCAGACGCATCATGAACAAGGACAGCACATGGGCCCCGGCAAAGGACGGCTCCGACATCAGGACGACTCTTGACATTGACATGCAGGACATTGCGGACAGGGCGCTCAGAAGACAATTGAGCGAACAGCCCGGCATCGCAGACGGCTGCGTAATCGTGATGGATGTAAAGACCGGAGCCATAAGGACAATGGTCAACCTCATGAGGGACTCGCTTTCCGGCAGATTGGACGAGACTTACAACGTCGCCATCAGCATGACCAGAGAGCCCGGTTCAGTTTTCAAGACGGCCATCCTGATGAGCCTTTTGGAGGACAACAAGGTAAAACTCTCGGACAAGATTCCGGGCAACAACGGAATAATTCCGGGATTCGGACAGGACAGCCACATGAAAGGCATCTCCGAAATATCCGTACTGCACGGTTTCGAGATTTCCTCCAACTATGTATTCAGGAAACTTGCCATAGACCACTACGGCAACAACCCGCAGAAACTGCTCGACAACCTCTACCTGTACAAATTGGGTGAGGCATACGACTTCGACCTGGAAGGATTCCGTGAGCCATATCTTCCGAAACCGAAGACCGCAGGATGGAGCGGTACGACTCTAGGTTCCATAGCCATCGGATACAACGTAGAGGAAACGCCTCTCCACATCCTGACCTTCTACAACGCGATTGCAAACAAAGGAAAGATGATGAAGCCTTATCTAGTGGAAGACTTCGAGGAAAACGGAATAGTCAAGGAAAAGAGAGGTCCGTCGATCCTGAACGGTTCGATATGCTCGAGGGCAACGGCGGACAGCCTCACCAAGGGCCTCATGAAGATTACAGAAGAAGGAACTGCGGCAAGGCGACTCGGCGGGGCGAAACTCAAGGTGGCCGGAAAGACCGGAACCTCCAAGATCGCCTTCGAAAAAGACGAAAAACCGAACCCGAGGGACCCTTACCAGGACAGGAAAGGACGCAGGAAATACCGAGGTACATTTGTGGGATTCTTCCCTGCGGAGCAGCCTAAATACAGCATCATCTGTCTGATAGACTCCTATCCGGGCAACGAGACCTTCTACGGAGGAACAACACCGGCCATGGTAGTCAGAGAAGTTGTCGACAACATCTACGCGATGGACGAAAGTTACGGACAGCTCCTGAAAAGCAGCGGCAAGATGCCGGACATGTCGCCGGAAGCACCGCTGACAGCCAAAAACGGCAAAGTGCCAAATGTCAAGGGATTAGGACTGATGGACGCAATCTACGCGATAGAGAACGACGGATACAGGTGCAGCTACTCAGGCGTTGGACACGTCGTCAGCCAGAGCCCGGCGGCAGGGAGCAAGCTTGCCGAAGGCGGGAAAGTAACGATAAGACTGGAATAGTATGATACTCGAAAATATTATAAAGAATTGCGGCGTCACCGGAATTGCCGGCGACAGCAGACGCGAAATAAGTTCAATCTGCATTGACTCAAGGAAAGCAGTTCCGGGGTCAATGTTCATTGCCGTCAAAGGACACGGCACGGACGGGCACCAATTCATCGCCTCCGCGATAAAGGCCGGAGCCGCAGCAATAATGTTCGAAGACAGGCAAGCACTTGAGAGTCAGGTCAATGTCAATGACAATACGGATATCACATTCGTGGAAGTAAAGAACTCCCGCCACGCATCCGCATTGGCGGCTGCCGATTTCTACGGAAACCCTTCACGCGAACTGACATTGGTCGGCATAACAGGAACAAACGGAAAGACGACAACAGTAACCCTGCTTTACAACCTGTTCAGAGGCCTCGGTTACAAGTGCGGCCTCCTTTCTACCATAGCAAATTATGTCGGCGACAAATGTCTGGAGACGGCCAACACTACTGCCGATCCGCTCACTATCAATGAACTGATGCGACAGATGGTAGACGAAGGCTGCAAGTTCTGTTTCATGGAAGTCAGTTCCATCGGAATGGAACAGGAAAGAGTAGCGGGACTGAAGTTCAAGGCCGGCATCTTCTCCAACCTCACTCACGACCATCTGGACTACCATAAGACATTTGCGGAATATCTGAGATGCAAGAAACTGTTCTTCGACACACTTCCGTCAGACGCATTCGCCATCACCAACATTGATGACAAGAACGGCATGGTCATGGTGCAGAACACCAAGGCAAAGGTCGTCACTTATTCATGCAGAAGCCTTGCAGACCACACATGCAGAATCATCGAAGAAAGTTTCGACGGAATGCAGCTCCGCATCGACGGGAAAGAAATCTGGACCAGGCTCATCGGTCAGCACAATGCATACAATCTTCTGGCGATCTACACAACTGCCGTAATCGTGGGCGCAGATCCTGAAGAGGCATTGATCCAGCTCAGCAGACTGGAGTCTGCGAAAGGCAGGCTCGAGACCATGCGCGGCCCGAGGAAACTGTCGGTTATCATTGACTATGCCCATACGCCAGATGCTCTGGAGAATGTACTCAAGACTCTGCGCGACATCGGCCCGAAACAGCACATCATCTGCCTGTTCGGCTGCGGAGGCGACAGGGACAAGACCAAGAGGCCTGAGATGGCAGCGGTTTCCGAGAAATATGCCGACAGGATTTTCGTAACATCGGACAACAGCCGTACAGAAAAGACCGAGGACATCCTCGAAGATATCCGCAAAGGATTCAGCAACAAGGGATTGGCAAAAGCATTGTTCATTTCCGACAGAAAGGAGGCCATAAGGACAGCCATTACTCTGGCACCTGAAGGCTCAGCCATCCTGCTGGCAGGAAAAGGACACGAAACATATCAGATTATAGGTACGGAACACAGACATTTCGACGAAAGGGAAATCGTCAATGAAGTGTTCAAATCAATGGAGGACGCGAAATGATATATCATTTGTTCCAACTGCTGAAAGATTATGACATTCCCGGACAGGGTCTTATGAGCTACCTGTCGTTCAGGGCGATGCTGGCCAGTGTCACTGCCATGCTCATATCATTCTTCGCAGGACGCAGAATCATAAGATGGCTGCAGAAGAAACAGATCGGCGAGACCATCAGGGACCTCGGACTGGAGGGACAGATGCAGAAGAAGGGCACCCCGACAATGGGCGGTGTCATCATCATTCTGGCGATAACAGTGCCGGTCCTGCTTTTCTGTGACCTCACCAACATCTATACCCAGCTTCTGCTGTTCACAACTCTCTGGTGCGGAGGAATCGGCTTCGCAGATGACTACATCAAGGTCTTCAAGCACAACAAGGAGGGCATGAGCGAAAGGGGCAAACTGATACTCCAGATTCTTCTCGGCGTCATAGTCGGCCTGACGGTCTGCTTCAACAACGACATCGTCGTAAGGGAGAAGGTCAATGTTGCCGAGGCGTCCAACGGAACGACTTATCTGCCGCAGGGCAGTTCAGATCTGGATGTGGACAGCGAAACCATCGTAAGCTCCAGCGGATGGAAGATGGAGAATATCGTCAAGAGCACCAAGACCACTATCCCGTTCGTAAAGAACCATGAGTTCGACTACAAATGGCTTTCGCCTTTTCAGGGAGCCTGGGGATGGTACTGCAAGTGGGCCATCTACGTTCTGATGATTGTTATCGTAATCACGGCTTGTTCGAACGGCACCAATCTCACTGACGGAATGGACGGCCTGGCCGCGGGAAGCTCCGCCATAGTCGGAATCGTAATCGGTATCATCGCATGGCTGAGCGGCAACCTCATCAATTCGAATTACCTGAATATCATGTATATACCGGGGTCCGGAGAAGTGGCGGTATTCATGTCCATATTTGTGGGAGCGCTGTTCGGTTTCCTGTGGTACAATTCCTATCCGGCTCAGGTTTTCATGGGTGACACGGGCAGCCTTGCCATCGGCGGCATCATCGGAGTGAGTGCCATTCTTATCAGAAAGGAGCTTCTTCTGCCGATGCTCTGCGGAATTTTCTTTGTGGAAAGTCTGTCAGTGCTCATCCAGAGGTTCTATTTCAAATATACCAGGAAGCGCTACGGAACGGGTCAGAGGATTTTCAGGATGGCTCCGCTTCACCACCACTATCAGAAGATAAACATTCCGGCCAAGATCCAGTGGCCGTCGCATCCTATCCCGGAAGCGAAGATCGTCACCAGGTTCTGGCTCATAGGAATCATCCTCGCAGTCGCCACCCTGGCACTCCTCAAGGTCAGATAGGGCAAATACCCCCGAAGCAGGTGAAAGAATTTGAGAATATACTAATTATATACGAAGATGGAAAACAATCAGCGAATCGTGGTTTTAGGCGGAGGCGAAAGCGGTGCAGGTGCCGCAGTCCTCGCCAAAGTTAAAGGATTCGACGTATTCCTTTCAGACAGAGGAAAGATAGCCGCCGAACACGCAGAACTTCTGAAGAAATGGGACATCCCCTTCGAGGAAGGCCATCACACAGAAGAATTGATATTGAATGCCGACGAAATCATAAAGAGTCCGGGCATTCCAGACACAGCCCCGATGATCCGGAAAATCATAGAAAAAGGCATACACATCATTTCCGAGATCGAATTCGCAGGACGATATGACACCGCGAAGAAAATCTGCATAACAGGAAGCAACGGCAAGACCACCACAACATCATTGATCTACCACCTGATGCAGGAGGCAGGTCTCAATGTCGGACTCGGCGGCAACATCGGAAAGAGTTACGCATATCAGGTCGCAACCGAGCACTTCGACTACTACGTCCTGGAAATCAGCAGCTTCCAGCTCGACAACTGCTACGATTTCAGACCGGACATCGCCATCATCACCAACATAACCCCTGACCATCTGGACAGATACGGCTATGACATGGAAAACTACGTGAAGGCAAAGTTCCGCATCACACGCAACCTCAGACCTGAAGACTGCTTCATCTTCGACTCAGACGACGAGATAACAATAAACCATCTCGACAAGATAGTCATCAAGGCCAAGAAGCTGCCTTTCACACAGAAGGACAAAGTGGAAGAAGGCGCATGGCTGGACAACGACAAAATCGTAGTCAAATACGACAACGACGAATGCGACATCTATCTGAAAGACCTCTCGCTCGGCGGAAAGCACAACATCTACAACTCGATGGCGGCAGCCCTCGCAGCCAAGGCCAGCGGCATTGACAATAAAGTAATCCGCGAGTCCCTGCAGTCGTTCGCCCCTATCGAGCATAGGCTCGAACCGGTGCTGAGCGTGAAGGGAGTGCTTTACATCAATGATTCCAAGGCGACCAACGTCGATGCGGCATGGTACGCGCTTGAATGTCAGACAAGGCCGGTCGTATGGATAGTCGGAGGAACTGACAAAGGCAACGACTATGATGTCCTCAAGCAGCTTGTAAAGGACAAGGTAAAGGCCATCGTCTGCATGGGTGTGGACAACCGCAAATTCCATGAGGCTTTCGAGGAAATCGTCGGTAAAGACAAGATGACGGACACCCTCTCGGCAGAAGAAGCTGTAAAGGCGGCCACAGGATTTGCAGAAGACGGAGATGTAGTACTTCTCAGCCCTTGCTGCGCAAGCTTCGACCTCTTCACATGCTACGAGGACAGAGGCGAAAAATTCAAGGATGCCGTAAGACACCTATAGTAAGATATCCGTAACTTCAGGACAACGGGACAACGATAAAAGACAAACGGAATGAGTCAGAAAAACAACAGGACAGGATTCTGGAACATGCTGGACAACCTGGAGGGAGACAAGGTCATCTGGACCATCGTCTTTCTCCTGATGATGATATCCATCCTGGCGATATCGTCATCCACATCATTGATGGCAATCGCCAAAGGTACTTCCAGGCTCACTTACATAAGCGGGCAGGTAGGACTGTGCATCATAGGAATGGGAGTCATCATAGGATGCTATTATATAGGCAAGATAGGCATATTCTGGATATTCTCCCGGTACGGATTCCTGTTGTCATTCCTCATGACGGCTTTCGTGGCCTGTCACATAACTTTCATCCCAGGCATAAAGGCAAGTACGATAAACCACACCTGGAGGTGCATAAGTGTATTCGGACTTCAGCTGCACGTCTTCGAGTTCGCCAAGATATTCATGGTCATGTATATTTCCTGGGCCATGGAAGCCATCCGGACCGGTCAGACGACCATGGCGGACGAACTTGGCAAACTTAAGCATCTGGAATACCTGAAGACAAAGAACGGAAAATATCTGTTCTACGTAATCCTCCCTATCATTATAATATCGGCATTGATCCTTCCCGGCAGTAACACCAGCGCGATTTTCACCGGAGGCATCCTGTTCATCACCGCCCTCATCGGAGGTCTTCCGATGAAGCATGTCCTGGCACTCGGAACCGCCTGCATCATAGGATTCGCCGCCATATTCGGATTATACAAGGCAACAGGCTGGCCTGAGCGTATGAGCACATTCGAGAGCCGTCTGCAAGACAAGAACTGGCTGGAACAGCTTGGACAACTAAAGCCAGGAACACTGGAGTTCCAGAAGATCCTGGACAAGAGCAAGCAGCCCATCAGTGCCAAAATCGCGGTAAGTGAAGGCGGATGGCTCGGAAAAGGCCCCGGACAGAGCACCCAGCGATATGTCACGGCGGTCATGTACGAGGACTACATGTTCAGCTTCATTGTAGAAGAATACGGAATCGCAGGAGCCATCGTGATCCTCCTGATATACGGCAGCCTTCTTTCGAGAGGCTCCACAATAGTCCGGAACTGCGACAACCGCTACGCCCGCACGATGATAGCCGGCCTCGTGATATTGATCTCACTGCAGGCAATGCTGCATATTTGTGTCAATGTCGATATCGGGCCTCTGACGGGACAGACCCTGCCGATGATAAGCCACGGCAAAAGTTCTTTCATCGCTTTCTGCCTGGCTTTCGGCGTCATCCTGTCCATCAGCAAGATGGCCAAGAAGAAGATGGACCGACAGGCGGCAGCGGCAGAACCGATATTCGTATCAGGAAAAGAGACGGAAACAAACAACTCTGAAAAACAAGAAAATGATGAGCAATAAGGCATTGAGAATAATCATCAGCGGCGGAGGCACAGGGGGGCATATCTTCCCTGCCATATCCATCGCCAAGAAAATGAAAGAGCTCAATCCGGACAGCGAGATACTGTTCGTGGGAGCTGAAGGCAAAATGGAAATGGAGAAGGTTCCGGCAGCAGGATTCAAAATCATCGGCCTGCCGATAGTCGGTCTCCAGAGGCAGCTTAATCTGCACAATATCATCAATGACTTGAAGGCTCCTTTCAAGGTGCTCTACAGCATCAGGAAAGCCGGAAAAATCATACGCGAATTCAAGCCCGACATCGCAATCGGCGTAGGAGGATATGCAAGCGCTCCCCTCCTCTGGGCCGCTGAGAGACAGGGCATCCCGACATTGATCCAGGAGCAGAACGGATTTGCGGGATTGACCAACAAGATTCTCGGCAAGAAGGCCGGACGTATCTGTGTCGCCTACGAAGGGATGGACAAATTCTTCCCTGCCGACAAGATTGTCCTGACCGGCAACCCGATACGCAAGGAAATCGTCCCTGCCACAGCCGAAATGAAGGAAGAAGGGCTGAAATATTATGGGCTCAATGTCGGAAAGCGCCACATTCTCATAACAGGAGGAAGTCTCGGAAGCGGCACCCTGAACAAAGCCGTAAAGAAATGGATTGAAGACGGCTGCCCGGGCGGAAACGACATCGAGATTCTCTGGCAGTGCGGAAAATATTACAAGGCAGGCGTGGATGAGTTCATGAAGAACGCCAAGGCCCTCGGCAAAGGCGGAGAAACATTGGAATTCATCCATCACAGCGACTTCATCGGCCGCATGGATCTGGCCTACGCGGTGGCAGACATTGTCATTGGCAGGTCCGGCGCCAGCACGGTATCAGAATTGTGCGCAGCACACAAGGCGGCAATCTTCGTTCCGTCGCCGAATGTCGCCGAAGACCACCAGACCCACAACGCGATGGCTCTCGTGCGCAAAGGAGCCGCCGTACTGGTAAAGGATACAGACGCGCCGGAAAAGCTTATGGCTGAAGCCGTTGCGCTTGCAGCTAATGAAAGCAAGCTTAAGTCAATGCAGTTGAACATCGCCAGACTGGCAAGGACAGACGCTGCAGATGTGATAGCAAAAGAAGCATACAAACTAGTTGAAAACAAATAATGTCATGGCAAATTATAAAAACATATATTTCATAGGTATCGGCGGAATCGGCATGAGTGCCATCGCAAGATACTACAATTTCAAAGGTTTGTCAGTATCAGGCTACGACAAGACTCCTTCAGAGCTTACACATAAACTGGAAGAGGAAGGTATCAAGATCCATTATACGGACGATATATCCTTCATCCCGACTGACATTGAAAATACTCTGGTCATTTATACTCCGGCAATTCCTCATGACATGGGAGAGCTCGTGTATGTGCAGGAGCACGGATACAAGGTATTGAAAAGATCCAGGGTCTTGGGCGAAATCACCGATGGACAGCATTGTATGGCCGTTTCAGGAACACACGGAAAGACCAGCACAAGTACATTGACAGCGCATATCTTCACTGAAAGCGGTGTTGGCTGCTCGGCATTCCTCGGAGGCATCTCGAAGAATTACGATACCAACCTGCTCACCAGCCACACACCTGTAGTTGTTGCCGAAGCGGATGAATTCGACAGGTCATTCCTCCAGCTTCATCCGGAGATTGCGGTGATTACAGCCATGGATGCAGACCATCTGGACATTTACGGTGACCTGGAGCATGTCCATGAGGCGTTCAAGGAGTTCGCGTCACAGGTTTCGGGGACAGTCATCGCAAAACTCGGACTGGACATCACGGAGGCAGATACCAAGGCCAAAATCCTGAGGTATCATTTCAATGACAGCAGGGCAGATTTCTACGCGAGAAATCCGCAGCCGGACAAACTCGGATATTTCTCTTTTGACCTCGTCTATCCGGGCGGAGTGATCGAGAATGTAAAATGCGGTACACCGGGCTGGGTCAATGTCGAGAATAGTGTCGCTGCCGGTGCCGTCTGTCTGACCTATGGACTCGAGCCTGAGGCTATCCGCCAAGCAATAGGGACATTCCAGGGCGTCAAGAGAAGACTTGACATTCATCTGAATACTGAAAAGTTGTCTTACATTGACGATTATGCACATCATCCGAAGGAGCTTGCGACAGCAATCAGTTCGATGAGGGATATTTTCCCGGGCAGGAAGTTGACCGCGGTTTTCCAGCCGCACCTTTATACCAGGACCAGGGATTTCGCGGCTGATTTCGCAGCTTCGCTGAGCAAGGTGGACAAGCTGATTCTTCTGGACATCTATCCTGCACGTGAGGAGCCTATCCCGGGTGTGACTTCTGAGATCATCTTTGACAAGGTCACTGCTCCGGAAAAGGTACTGCTGAAGAAGGAAGAACTTATGGATTACCTTCAGAATGAGCCGCTTGACGTGCTCATCACTTTCGGTGCGGGCAACATTGACAGATTCATTGAGCCTATCACGGAGATGCTCCGGGAAAGAGCCGGAATTTCGAATTCGTAAATTGACATTGAACGTATGAACCTCGGAAAGACATTGAAATACGCTGTCGCGGGACTGATAACGGCCGGTATCCTGGCCGTGCTTTTCCTTTGCGGCCAGAAAGCGTCTGCCGCGGCGAAAGAGCGCACATGCTCCGGAGTCGAGGTGGAGTTTTTCGGCAATGACGGTGCGCATTTCATTACCGGGAATGACGTAAAATCCTACATTCTGAAGGGTTACAAGAACGTCTCGGGGATGCGCATTGAGGAGATTGACCTGAAGGAAATCGAGAATGTTCTGGACAAGAAAAGCGCAATTCTGAAAAGCGAGGCTTACACGACCAAGGACGGTGTGCTCCACATCATGATTTCCCAGAGGGAGCCGGTTGTGAGGCTGGTCTGCGGAAGCAACGGATGGTACGCCGACGATACCGGATATATCTTTCCTCTCCAGAAGAACTATACGTCCAGAGTTCCGATAGTGGACGGGGAAATTCCGCTCAGGATAAAGGCCGATTTCATGGGAATTCCTTCTACGGCTGCGGAGAGACAGTGGCTGGACGGGATTCTGGGGCTTGTGGAGTTTCTCGGAAAAAACAGGAAATGGGATGATTCGATAGCCCAGATTCATGTTCAGGACAAAGGGAGGCTTACTCTGGTTCCGCGCAAAGGAATGGAGCGATTCGATCTCGGGCGTCCCGAGAATTTCGAAAAGAAGTTTGCGAGAATCGAGAAATACTATAGATTTATCGCTCCGGCAAAGGAAGGAAAAGCATATTCATATGTAAATGTCTCCATTGATGGACAGATTTATTGCAGATAAGAAACATTGAATAATTTTAAGATAAAATGGCTACAGATAATAGTTTAGGCGAAAAAATGATCGCGGCTGTTGACCTGGGGTCCAGTAAAATAGCCCTTGCCGTTGCGCGTGTCGAGGGTAACAACACTCAGATTATCTACTATAAGGCGGTTCCGTCCAGCGGCATCATAAACAGTGCCGTGGTGAATCCGCGTCAGGCGAAGAAGATTCTCGGGGATCTGATCATGTCTGCTGAGGAGGAGCTCAACCTGAAGATTACCAGGGCTGTCGTTGGTCTGCCGCGTTGCGACGTGCATCAGGTCGATGCTACAGGAACTTTGAAAAGAGAGATGCCGGATGACTGCATCACTACCGAGGAGGTGGATGCCATCAAGTCAATGGCCCAGTCCCAGATTTCGGAGAGCGTGAATCCAAGTAAGGAGAAGATGTACAGCGTGATTGCCCAGTCTTTCTCTACCGAGGACTACATCCAGCTTATAGAGAATGACATTGTCGGCATGACAGGTGAGGAACTTTCCGGCCATTTCAAGGTTTTCCTCGGAAAGAAGGCACCTATCGTGAATCTGACCAAGATTTTCAATGACTTGGGTATTGCTATCGCTCGTACTTACTTCTCTCCTCTTGCGACGGCCAAAGCTGTCCTTACTGAGGAGGAGACCAGCAACGGTGTCGCTCTCATTGACCTTGGCGCCGGCGCCACTTCCATCAGCATTTTCGAGAAGAAGGTGCTTGTGGATTATACTGCAATTCCGTTCGGAGGCAATACGATTACCGGGGATATCCGTACGGAATGCGGTATCAGCGAGTCACTTGCGGACAATATCAAGAAGGCTTTCGGCGGATGTATGCCTGACCGTCTTCTGACATTGGGCGAGAAGACAATCCAGATCGAGACCAATGACATGAGCGCGTACAAACAGATTCTTGTGAAATATCTTTCTGAAATCATCACTACCCGCATGAAGGAAATCATTGACGCGATGCTTTATGAAATTCAGACCAGCGGTTTGTCAATGGATCTAAGAAAGGGTATTGTCATCACGGGCGGCGGTGCAGAGATGCTGAACATTTCGAACTATATCAAGGATCTTTCCGGATACAATGTACGTATCGGTTATCCTAGGCATGGTTTCATGGCCACAGGATGCGAGGACATCCTCAAGACTGACGCTGCGACCATCGCCGGCCTTCTGCTCCTGAGCAGGGATGAGAATATCAATTGCTGCCTGTATGACGAGGATGCAGAGCATCCAGCTGAGACCCCTGCAGGAAAACCTGAGGAGGTGGATCCAGCTGATGTGAAGGAGCCTGTCAATGATGGTGTTCCCGGAGATAATTCCGGTGAGGAATCGGGCGAAGTTTCGGGCGAAGATTCGGGCGCGGTTTCCGGTGAGGATTCAGGCTCTGTTTCGGGCGAAGTTCCTGGCGCTGTTTCAGACGGACAGGTAAGACATACGAAAAAGGACGAGAATCCTGGGAAGAAGAAGGAAGAGAAGCCTGAAAAGCCTAAGAAACCTAGTCTCTGGGACCGTTTCAAGGTAGTTGTCAAGGGAATTAACGAGGAAATAAACAATCAGGAAGCATGACGGACTATATAGGTGGTGTCCTCCCTACGGATTGGATACCGGAAAATTCAATGATTAAGGTTATCGGTGTCGGAGGTGGCGGTTGCAATGCTGTCACTTATATGTATAACCAGAAGATTCAGGGCTGCAATTTCATTGTCTGCAACACTGATTCTCAAGCACTTGCAAAGAGCAATGTTCCGATTAAGGTTGCCATTGGTGATGGTCTTGGAGCTGGTACTGACCCAAGCAAGGCCAGAAAGGCAGCGACAGAGTCCCAGGATATCATTGCAGAGAAGGTTCTTGATTCCGGGACCAAGATGCTTTTCATTACGGCGGGTCTAGGCGGCGGTACTGGTACCGGTGCATCTCCTGTGATTGCCAAGATGGCCAAGGATAGGGGCATTCTAACTGTGGCAGTGGTCACTATTCCTTTCGAGGAGGAGGGCCGTCTGGCATTGGCAAAGGCCAGTGACGGTATCCATGAGCTTGAGCGCAATGTGGACAGTCTGCTGATTATCAACAACCAGAAGCTCTATGAGTTCTTCGGAAACATGCTTCTCCAGCAGGCCTGGCCTAAGGCGGACGAGGTAGTGGCTACGGCGGTGAAGGGTATCATTGAAATTATCACCAAGCCGGGTTATATCAATGTCGATTTCCAGGATGTCATCACGATGATGAAGAACAGCGGAATGGCATTGATGGGCTGTGGTCAGGGCAGCGGCAAAAATAGAATCAAGGATGCTGTCACTCAGGCGCTTGAGTCTCCCCTGCTGAATGATTTCGACCTAAAGACGGCCAAGAATCTTCTGGTGAATATCACTGCCGGCAAGAACGACCAGGGTCTTACGATGTCAGAGTTCGGTGAAATCAGCAAGATGATTGCCGAATATACCGGCCAGGTGGACAAGTCCAAGAGGGGTCTTATCTGGGATGACAATCCCGAGGTCGGCGACTCTATCCATATCACTGTAATAGCGACAGGTTTCAAGGCGGACATTTCCGACATCACCGGCAATGATTACAGCAAACTGATCATAATCAATGAGGATTTTGTCTATACCGATGACTATATTTCCAAGTCGGGCGAGGTTTCGATTCCTGATGAGGCAAGCATAAACAAGATCGGTTACAACACGATGGAGAATGTGCCTCATTTCCACTATGATTCGAAGCCGATTCTGATGGTGACAAGCCAGCAGGACAAGAGCAATCTGGAATACACGGCAGCGATTCGTCGATGTGACAAGAGGCCGCAGAGCCAGGAGTAGGGATTGTCGCTCTTTCAGCGTAAGCGTCTCCGGAGTTACGTATTGACGTGCTTTCATCTGACGCCTTGCGGGACGGCGCCACATGGGCGCTCGTAACACATTGATAATCAGATACCATTTAATTTACGTGTGGATTCACAGGCTATTTTTTGCCAGTAATCCACACGCATTTTTATAACAACCTGCAAATCAATACATTATAATCAATAGTGTGGCACCGTCCCGCCAGACAGATAACCGGAATGTCTTTTTATGGTTTCAAGATTTGGCATCGCCGTTTACATGGTCTGTATCGCGCCCGGCGGAGGTGCAGCCGTGGGAGGTTCGCTTCGCTCATCCCTGTCGGGCTCGCGCCCGACATCCCATTCACAAGGCCATGGGCGGCCATGCGGAGCGCCGTGAAGGAGGACAACTACATCTGTGCGGACGAGACCTACCACAAGGTCCTCGTCAATGCGGACGAGAATGCCGGCAAAGGATCTGGGAAATCCTGGCCGCACATCTCGGGCTGACCTATTTTTTCTACGTCAACGGTTCACGCAGCGAAGAGGTGATCCTCAAAGAACTTGGGGGCTACTCCGGTACCATCCAGTCCGACGGATTGAAGGCCTACAAGAAAGTCGAGGCATTCAGAAATCTCCTTCCGGACAAGTGGACAAAGAAAGAGCAGAGCAAATAAATAACATGAACCCCGAAAGTTAGACAAATAGCTTTCGGGGTTTATGTTGCAATACGTAACTCCGGAGACGCTTACAGAGGCCCAGACAAGCCAACATCCGATTGCCAGACGAGAAGCCGCACCAGTTCCCGGACAAGACTCCCGTCAACGCCGACTATCCAAGTCAACACGCAACCGAAGAAACGCCTTACGCCGACTCGCTGCCGTCCTCGCCGAACCGACCGTCCTTAGCCTCGAAAATCACCGACGGTTCCAGCACCTCCACCGTATGCCAGGCCCCTGACGGAACCACGCACCCGAAATTCCCCGCCGCCGGATCCATGCTGAACCTCTCCACCTCACGGAACGACCTCTCCCCCGACTCCGACAACACCTCCTCAAAAATCACCTCCGTCACCTTCCCGCAAAGAAGCATCACACTCTCATTCGAATTCGGATGCCTGTGAATCGGCACCACCGTCCCCGGCATCAACGCATTCAGCATCCGCTGACTACCGTCCCCCGCCGAAGTCCTCAAATCGAAATTCTGCCTCAGCCTCGGATTCACCGCCGCCTTCCCCAGCAGCTCCGCAACAAGATTCTTGTCAATGTCAATCATAATTATCAATGTTAAAGTCAATGTCAATGCTACCGCCCGGTTTTGACGCCAGCAACTTCCTCATACATCACTTAAATGAGTATTCTCCTTCACATATAACTCGCTCCGGAGCCTCTCCGAAAACTTTTAAAGGTACTACAAAATATTGGAATTTCCTGCGAGTAAGGACACAAGAAACATTAGGATAGACTAATTCCATCAGGCGGGAAGACGCCACAGCACCCTCTATAACGCATAGATAATCAGGCATCAATTTTTTCAAGCGTGGATTTCCGCCGAATTTTTGCCAACTAATCCACACCGAATTCAACAACTCACTATGAATCAAACAATTGCAAAAATCGATGTAGCACCGTCCCGACAACATCCTGGTCAATGCTACAGATCCAACATCCTTGTCAATGCCAATCCCTCACATCCGACACCAATCCGAAACCTCCCACTCTCCTCTACCATTTCTCTACCCAAACCGTACCCGAAGAACGTTTTAAGTGGTACAAACCACATCATAAATGCACATTTCGTACGAGCCAAATCGTTTAATCGGTACGAAATAGCAAACCAAAGACATCCAACCACTTTGCCAAAAAAAATACAAAAAGTCAATGTTACCACACCCCCTCAGCCACACAGTCTTGCAACACTAAAACTCTAACACACTACCAGCACAAAAAACGGAGCCACAACGGCTCCGCCTATCCTAACATAAAACACTACCGAACAATAGCCTCCTTTATGCACTCCACACTCCCTCCAGTCCCAACGACCTGAACTCAACTACAAAGATAAATCATTCAATCTTTTTCTACCCCTCCGTGTCTGATTTTACGAGTGCAGCAAGGTCATACCTGCTCCCTATACGAGGAATGGCTTTGAAGCGTCCAAGAAGATAGTCTTTCCGGATTTCCTTGTCGAAACGGACATTATAATCTTCCAAAGAATGCATTTGGCTTGTTCCATTGTCATCCTTGACCACAAACCATATTTCATCCTTCCTGAATAATTTCTGAGTGAGAAGAGAAGACTCATGCGTAGCTACAATAAGCTGGCTGCGCTGACTCGATGATGAACTGAGGAACAAGTCGAATATGTCATATATCAAATTAGGATGAAGACTACGCTCCATTTCATCAATAATAAAGACATTATTACCCTCAATCAAGTCTATGAGCAGAGGTATAAGGTCAATGATTCGATTCGTTCCATCAGATTCATCCTTCGTATCAAACAGGATCTCTTTCCCATCATTTGTGAGGTGCTTTGTCTTAAGTTGCTGGAACTTCAGACCGCTCCCTTCACGCGACAGAACGTAGGTATAGTTGTTGATGCCAAATATGCTCCTCACGTTTTCACTCTTAGAATTCATTAGGCGTCCTTTAATACCGGAAAGGATAAAATCCGGTATTAAGACACTGCTCGGCTCGACATCCTCCAGGCATACTCCTACAATCCCTGTCCCAAAATACTTGAGCAATTCTTTATAGATGGTATTTAACCGCTCATTGTCATTGACCTCGGACTCCAAACCGACATTATACTTATCCTCCGGAAAGACGATTTTCAGCGTATTGAGAAACCAGTTGTAAACCGAAGTTATATCGCACAGGCAACTTACATTCTCCGCAACTTTACGCACGATCAGTTCCCTCAAAAACAATTGGTTATCCGGAGTTCCCTTCGCCGTAAAACGGATAAACTGCTTATCTTCCTCCTTTTCGTTCAATTTCAGCAGCAGAGCCAAATCATAGTTGCCTGTAAATTGCGGATTTCGTTCAAATATCTTTTTCTCCGAACGTTTTGTAACTTCATATAGCCACTCTTCAACAATCCGAGTATGATTGAAGACAAATCCATAAGCGTAATTCTTGCCGTCAGCCTGAATTTCGAATTCCATTCTAGAATTACTTTCAGCTGAAGATTTGTCCAAACGATATTTTTCATAATCAATCATCTGTCCGGCCGGAAATCCTTTCACGACCATAAATCGTCCGAACGCCATGGCCTTGATGAGATTCGATTTGCCAGATGCATTGGCTCCAAGAATTATACTGGTTTTAAGCACACTGACGCCATTGATTGCCGGAGCCTTATGCTCTTTTTTCAAAGAGCCTTTGCCAGGAATCATCGAAAATTCAGTTCGCTGATTGAATGAAAGAAAATTCTCTACTGAGTATCTTATAAGCATATCTTCAGATGTTATTTTGAACAAATATAGTGATTTTTTCACATCTTAGCGCAAAGAGCAATAATTTTCCTCAATATCTCTGGCACCTCTCAATCTCACGTATCTCCTTCAGTATCTTGCCGAGCAGATCAAGCAGCCTGTGTGTCATCTTCCACGTCTGGCTCCTGCTGTGCTTGCGCAGTTTCCTGTATGTCAGGTCGCCTTCTGCACGTCAAGGAACCTTGTCCGAGGACGGTGGATTCCCAATCTTCGGCTCAACTCGCACATCGTAGCATAGCTCTTCTCAATCACTTCCAACAGCAACTTCGTACAGCTGAGCCCCGTGTACATCTTCAGGAACATCAGGGCCACTTTCCCTTCAGGAGTGAAGAACGACTTGCGTCCCAGCTTCGGCCTTATGCTTTTCCTTACCAGACCGAAGTTCTCTGCCATCTCGCGGAGAGGTAGCAGCTCCTTTATCCTACCCAATTCGCCAATCCTTTTCTTTCAAATACGGTTCCCCGAACATCGCTTCACAGCGAGCAGGAATTTTTATCCATCCTGAATTAAATGAACGCCCAACCTTATTTTTTGAACAAGGTGCTCCCATATAATTCTTCCATTCTGCGCCCTCCAGACCTTCAACAAATTTTAGCAACTTGAGCGTTTGAAAGTATTCCATTTGTTTAAGTGCTCTAAAGTCTCGCTCATTCCTAATTTCCTTGTACCTTTCTTTTCCGTCCTCATCCACTGCCACACCACCATGTTCAAAGTTTCTTTTCCGAAAAATATGACTGGCGGTTTCTGACCCGAGAGAATTATTCCACCTCTCGGTTATCTCTTTTTTCTCATTATCAGAGAACAGCACATCTGGCACTCTCACGCGCAAAATAATATCATCAGGGAGACACCGTTTTAATAAAGACTTAGAATAGCCCTTAGGTCTATAGTTTGCAAAGGCCTCATTAAAGACGTCAAACGAAAATACGTTTTGCTCCGCTATGGACTTCGCTTTATCCACGAGTTCATCTTTAACCCAAAGACATTCACCAGATCCAAACTGCCTATGATATGACTTGGATTCTTCGCAATTGAACGAAAATCTATACATATAAGCCTTGATACTTTCGCCATGCTTTAAATGTAAACCATAACCTTGCTGATTCCCAGGTCGTTTAAAGGCTTGCAGTCCAATGGGACGGATACTCCCATTCAAGAGAGTTTTACCAAAATCAGCCGGGCAAGGTTCATTGTCAAATAACGGATTGAACACATAGAGAATCGCTTCATGCGAGAGACCGTCATCGTGAAATGTGTAAACATCATTTGCTCTGTCGTATGGACACATTGCAAAGAATAACGCAACATCAAGACTGCTCGTCAAATCAAGCACCGAAGTCTTTAGACCATAATGCTGAGCAAGCCCTTCTACATCTACCCGAAAGCCATGTCTCCTAAAGAAGTGTTCTACAACTGGATGTGACTCCAATAGGCGCTTGAATACTGTCAAACGCATTCGCTCGACAAAGATATCCACTTCACTAAGATGTCCCCGATATAGGACAGGTAAGCAAGGCGAAAATTCACCGCATTGACCACGAAACAAAAAATTCAATGATTCTACTTGCGGAATCAAGCACTTCTCCCGTCCATTACCAGTTTCCACAGCTTCAAATGTCCCCTGGCACATTTCCTTGAACGCAGATATGTTCCACGGCGAGTGTTCATGTAAAAGATCCCTCTTTTCCTCTTCCTTAAGGATAAGAGACTTTAGTTCTGACAATGTAAGCATCAGGCTCAATTCATTTTCTCTACAGCATCCATAACCACACTATTCCCTCTGTATATGTAGTCATCAAACAAGTCCATAATCTCATTCATGGATTCGTCATCCCCATTCTCACTCAATTTGTTGTAAATTTTCAGCAACACCCTCACCACATCGTTATCGGCATTCCATTGTCCCTCTATTTCAGAATACTTTTGATCTAATATAAACCTGCAACACTTCTCCGGATATCTCGAAATACATTTCTGAAGATATTCGAGTTGATCATGAATTATACGATTCTTCTTGCGGGGCAATGTTTTGGTGATATCACAATAAAAGCCAAAGGCTTCAACTGGAAGCAAATCACAGCACTGACAATAAGCTTTTACTACAGAGTCCCTATCATCAGCTGAAAAACGACGAAGCAATTCAGCCGAATACTCTCTCATTTCTGAGTCGTCAAATGATTCCATTGCTGTTTGAACCATTTTGACAATTACATCTTCCTCATTATATGAGAGTATTCTTTCCAATCTCAAACTGCAATTCCCCCGAGTCTTATCATTACATAATCCATAAAAGTAGATTTGCGCTAAAATCTTGTGACTGTCAGGATCAGGCTCAATCCGGTCAATGTATTCTTTCACGACTTCGTTCTTATTGTAAATACAATGTTGGATTGCATCTGCCCTTATGAACAATGCTTCCGGTCCAAGACCGGCAAGAAGTTGTTTCATCAGATGAAAATAAAGCGACTCATCAAAGGCATATTTCACATACAACAAATACAATGGCAATGTTTTCAATGATTCAGAGAAACCTGCTTGCAGTTTGCTGAGGATCCCGTAAATCTGAGACTTTCTTTCCGGCAAAAAGCAAATCTGTATCAATAATTCGACAGATCGTCCCTGATATGAATTGATTGCCTGTTCAATGAGTTTGCTTGCCCTACGCTCAACGCTATTTGTGTCATCCTCATAGATGCAGTCATGCTCATCTGAAGGCAAGGCTGCAATTGTTTCTGCAACCGCTATAACCTTATCCAAATATGGATTCTCTGACTTGACGAAGTATTCTGCAATCTGTTTGAATGAACTGCTGTTTGTTTTGGCATATTCAACTGAGATATATGGCTCGGCCAAATTCCATAGAGACAACGGATCTTCCACTCCAGCCAAAAGTCCCTTAATCCCTGCTACTTTATAGATAGGCCTCACATCATTATTCGAGGCTATGCCCTGGATAAAGTCTCTGAATTTATTCGGATTTGCGGAGACGCATTTTTCAAAAGCATCTGCATGACCTTCCAAATCAAATGGATGTTCGTGATGACGCCAACTACGAGACTCATCAAGTTTCAAGAAAGAATTTAACCAGTTCTCTAGCGAAAAACTCGAATATGTATCATCGCTTACAAGTCCACCACCATAATATGTTACAACAGTTCTGTCTTCTGGACATTTGACAACAGTTCGTTTTCCAAACCTGCGCAACAACTCCTGCGAGCATTTCTTCATTTCAGGAATCAGTCCATCTTCCGGCAACGTATTACAAATCAAATCCCACTTGCTCCTCCAAAGATGAGGACAGAGATAATAATCCGGACTATTTTCCCTGTCATAATAAAGATCGACTGGCGACTTGAACGACAGTACTTTTTTCTGATACATGACCGCATCGTGAGCATCTAAATTCTGATACCAGGATTTAATCAGTTTCAGATAAAAGAACTCGATATTACTGGCCAAGTACATATTAACAGACTGTTCATCTGCAATAATCTGTCGTATCTGTTCATCATATGCCTTCGGATTTGCAGCCATTGCGGAAAATGCCATTGAAATAGACGTCTCATTCCTCAACTCCATCAAACGGTCCACTATCGGCCTCATAATTGCCAAATCAGAAGAGAACCTGGTCAAGAGTTCTTCATATATAGTTAATAGCTTTTTCGAGTAATTATCCGAAGTGTCGCCATAAAATGCTGTTGTGCAGGTAAAACCATAAAAGCCTTCATGTGAAGACTGTTTGATGATTTTTACAATAGCGCTATTAATGGCCAAAAGGAAATCCTTAGGGTGGTTTTTTAACAGAAGCGGAAAGAGGACTTCAAATAACTCATATTCGTCATTTCTGTATTTCTCTTCTTTTGACGTAAAATAATTCACAAGTGAAATTTCAGCCTCTTCAAGCGCGAATCTTTCATTTGTCAGTAACGCATCTTTTATCAACTCAATAGAGTAAAGCTGATTATGTGGCCTTATTTCTCGATATGCATCTAAAACACATTGCTTACCATAGTCGTTGTGGCCCCTCAATATATATGCAGTAGAGAACAATCTTGTATCTGAGTCATTGATCATATTGACAAGATCATACACATTTTCCGGATGTTCAAAGACAAATTTTGATAAACATCCTGTAAGAGGGAAACAAATTTGGCTGTCTTTCGTTAAATCCGCTAATACCGGCTTGACGATATTGCATACTGTAGCAAACCATCCATCCGCTTGCACTCCTCGAAGAAAATACACCAGAAGTCTATAATCTTTCTTGCAGAAGTCCTTGATCAGTCGCATTTCTGCAAGTTTAGGCTCTTGAATAGATGCCAACACTGATATCGCCAACAACTTAACATGAAAACGGACGGATTCTGATGAAAGTATCGAGCGAACTTCTTCGACAAAGAGCACCCCGTTATGACTGCGCTCATATTCCAATACAGCCTTTACAATTGACCTCAATTCCAATCCTTGAAAGTCATTCTTAAAATCATCCACTAATGACTTTCCGGAATAAGCATATTGTCTGGCAAGAATGTATTCGTAAAACGACTGATGAAAGAAGGACACAGAATTGCCGTCAATGTTTATCAACCCGGAGCTGGCCAGATAATCAAAGGATCTCTTTTGCGCTGTAGCTGGAGTCAATATCGGTCTTAATGTCCCGGCAGCCCTTGCCGAGTTTGCAATAAGATACAATGTATCCTCTAAAGTTCCGCTGTCAATGTGATTCGGCGATTTGCAGATATATTCTTCCCATATCGCGTCATATAATTCTATAGGATTTCCAAAATGGAGACTGGCAGACCTTCTTTTGTACAATATGCAGAACGCATTAAGATATTGCACGGTCTTTAACATTCGGAACGTAGCATCATCAAGTTTGTCCCGAAGGCCTGCTTCCACCTTTTCCAATGCACCTGCAACCTCATTGTCCGTCAAATTGCCAATTTCAATCAGGTGCGCATTATTCTTGAGGTCACATAAATCAGAATCATAATTCAAGTCATAGTTCCTGCAAGATACTATCGCCCGGACATTAGGCCAATTCTCCAAAGAAGACAGCAAAGTCATCATCACATTCAAATGACCTCTGTCATTGGACATACATTGGGAAAGTGCGTCAATTTGGTCTATAAACAGTAGAATCTCCTTCTTACCGATGCTATAGAATTCTATAACACCACGCATCTTCTCCAATGTTATGTTATTGCCAAAGTCATCGATGGCGTCAGCTTTGATGCAGAGTGATCTGCACGTATCCGGATTCAGAGAATCTACAACTTCTTTCAAAACTGCAGATTTCCCGACTCCCGCATCTCCTACAAGAAGGCAAATTCGTGCATCCCCGTCGCCACGAGAATTGAATATCCATTCTTTTATTTCATCTACCTGATGCCTGACAATATGAGAATCCGATATTCCATGTAATTGCGTGGATATTATGTTGAAATATGATTTTTGCAGAGCAGCGAAATCTTCGGCCAATTTCTTATCATCTTGAATACTCGACATTCTCTTGTCATACAGTCCACGCCAAGCAGATATCGTATCATTTACAGTTGAAACGGAGCATATCCCATCCTTTGAAAAATGGCATCTGTATGTCTTTTGAAGTCCTTTGTCACTCTCTTTGATACGTATGATGTCATCAAGACTGATGGCTTTCCAGAAAAATCGTTCATTTTCCGTATCGCAAGCAATGAAAACCACAACCTCACCCTTATGAATATCCGCATATCCATACAACTCACTGGGGATGTCATAATAAGCCTCCTCTGGCTTCTTCTTCAAAGTAAGGTGCTTAATCTGGACGGTTATTTTTGCCCGTGCATATCCCGCAGCATCACAAATTTCAAGATATCCGTCAATGTCTGACTGTGACCCACCTTCCTCCAATTTGTCACTTTTGACAATTTTATTCGGAAGTATGCTTCGAACCAATGCTATCGAGTCACTGTCAAGAGTATTTGACGGATATATCGTCTTATGCGGAAGAATCTCGTTCATGAAAAAGTCCTGCAAGAATTCAATTAACGATACTCTAGAGTTAAATTATTTCAAGCCCAAGTCAGACTGTTGACAAAACTTCATCCATCTGCCTGGAGCATTTTGAATGATTGCCGTTATAGTTCTTCGATATCAGTGACATCAGTTTTTTCTCCTTTGTCAGCAATATATCCGGAACTCTTGCTTTACTCAGAACCACACGAGAGCATACCCTGTGAACAGACACACCAGGAGTCTTCAGCAATACATTTATTGTTTCCGATATCTGCTCGATTGCCTTTTCATAATCCACACCTTTCAATTCGACAAGAATGAGGAGATCATCCTCTGTGTAGAGAGCATAATCACATTTATTGAAATCCTTGCCACAGATAACCCCTTCATCGACACGATAACAAACCAATTCTTTGTTCAAGTCGTTCTGCAGATTATAAATGCTTGCAGATCTTTTATCTTTCAATGCTACAAGTCGCCTCTTCTCATGGAATTGGACATAGCCCGAATCCTGATAATGCTGATAGAATGGAAAATCAGCGCTGTCATTTATCACCTTATCAACAATAACTCCGTGGCTGTCAGACTTTTGCAGTTTCTTACTCGTTCTCTCCATACAGTTCCCTCTTCATCAATGAATCAAAAGTCTCATTTATACAAGTTGATACAGAATCTATCTTTTCCGCCATGATATGCTTTAGCTCGGGATCAATTATGTCTTCAACAGTTCCGTTGTCCATTACCATCCACGCGCAAACATCAGAAGGTGCAATCCAACATTGTTTCGGAACAATATCGCTCACGTCATTCTTTTGTCCCACCTGATACGCATAGATAAGATTATTCAATGCGGACAACACATATGGACTGTGGGTTGTTAAAGTAAAGCCATGCACATGTCCATTTTCATTGCATGTGCTCACCAAATTCTCCACCAATGATTTCTGGGTCGACGGAAAGAGATTTTGTTCAGGTTCCTCAACTATAAAATCCGTGTTCTGAGGAACAGTTAAAGACTTGAACACCTTGGAAAATTCAAGAATCCACCCAGTATACTCTTTATTTCCATCATACGCCTCATTGAAGCATTTATCTACAAGAGCCTGAGCATCAACCTCATCCCCAGCAGGCATACGCGATATGATATATTTTTCCCCCAGTGAAAGCATAAGTTCTTTTTCTCTTTCTTTGTTTACGAAAGAGACTTTTCCACTGTAATCTTTAAAATACTGTCCGGAATAGTACTGCAGCATAATGAACAAAGGAACAACCGACTGCAACCCACTGCTTGCATTTGGCAACGATATGCCATAAGTTACACCATTGCTGTGCTCGATTCTATCTTTTTCAAAAGGCTCATTAGCATTGAAAAAGTATCTTACTCCCAGATCAAGAATGTTTTCCGTTTTATTTGCAGGGCCATAATACTCTCTGGCAGCAAGCCAGTCAAATAGAAAACTGCGAAGATTTGTCGCCTTAAACTCATAGCCTTGCAATTCCGGCAAGGTGACAATATTACGTTCAGAGGGAATATAGCAGACTTTTTTCCTCTTGTAGATCACATCATCCATGAGATTCACGTCCAAGTTTGTCGGCAGATAATGAATCTTGATTGCATCAGTTTCATAGTAGATCTCGGAGTCGTCATTGAAATATCCGACCATCTTATGAAAGTTCTCAACGAGCGATTTGAAGGATGCAGCATCTTGTACAGCGTTGGGATTTTGTGTCGTTGCAATTTCTTTCTCCACCCAACTGCATGTGCTTAGAATCTTCGCAATCGTACTTTTTCCGCTGCTCTGCGCACCAATCAGGATATTGAATCTTTTCAACTCAATGTCCACGTTTTTTATTGGTCCAACATTCTTTATTATAAGATGCCTCATGACATAATCAATTTAACATAAAACAAAACCCACCAACAAACAAATATACTTCGATTTTTTATGCGAAACAACACGGGTGAATGGAAACACAACTAAAATTTTGTCAACTCGCTTTTGCGCTCCCTTTTATGAAACTCTTCAAAAACGAATATATCCAGATAGCCTATGAGCATCTGGATACATTCAACGGTGAATCGAAACTGTTTGCAGGCCTCTGAGCCGTTACATTCCCCTACCGAATCGCCTCTTTGATGCAATCTACAATGTAGCGGACATCATCGTCAGTTACGTATGGGCCGGCAGGGAGACAGAAGCCTATCTTGAAGAGAGCTAGCCTATAAAGATTAAAGAAAAAGGACGAATCAACAAACTTGATATTTTTTACTTTAGGCGCAATTTCTTGCGTACCGGCCTCTCCAGAAGCACAACCAAGTCTTTCCAATCCATTCTATACACAGGCTGCTCTCCATCGTATTCCACTTTCATGAACTCGTATTCCGGAACAAACCTCTTTTCAAACAACTGGCAAGATATCTTGTCATATGAGAACAGGCGTATCAGACGTCTGTTCTTCGACATCACTATGAACACATCGCCCTGCTCAGGCTCGCGTCCCAACTGGTGACGTATCACTGCCAGTATCCTATTATACTTGCAGCGCAATTTCAAGCCTACATAATCCAATCCCTTTCGACTCACCTCTTTCCCATCTCCGAAACGGATTGCCACCGATATACTACGCATTAACTCCCGTTTGAACAACTGTTCGCTTTGGGGCTGGACAGATGACGGAGATAAAGAAACACTTTGCTGAGACTCTTCCGTAGGACGACCTACCACTTTTATCTCCACAATCTTCTTTTGGATATTGCGTGAATAGTTTTCCATCACCTTATATGGAACGTTGTTCCTGCTGCAATACGCCTGTAGCGTCATCCCTCGCGGGACCCATTCGCTTTGATAATCGAGGTAGAACCTCTCCAAGTCTTCACTGCTGTACATAACCTTTGCTTTTTTCGCCTAAGTTATGACGCTTTTTCCTGGGTCCAAGAATTGACCACTAACCGGCAGACAGACGTTCCAAAGTTTATCCTTTCTTTGTTTAGAGCCCACCATACAACTGATATTACAGGTCGTCTACTATCGAATTCTTATCCGTCCACTCATTTTCAATTCTATTTTCCTCTTGCAATGTCAAATTCAAACATTGCGCGATCGTCGTTCATTTGTTCTATCTGCTTATCAACAGGAGTCTCCCAATTGAGACCTGCATTGATTTCTGTAAACCTAGGCCTTTCGTCCACGTCAGTTTTCTGAAAGCCATAATACAAAAGGAGAAACCCATTTTGATTTATCCTAAATTTACTATTATTCTCCCCCGTGTCAGCACTTCCTCCATCGTAAGTACTCTGATATATCAGGCCTGCTGCCTGTAATGCATCAGAGAGGCCGTTTTCATCATACTCATTGGTATACTTTTCAAGTTGAATCAAGTCCGTAAACGCGGTACGCTGTATTGCTATAACGAGTCTGTTGAATTGAGCCACACTAATATGTTCATTGATGACCGCCTTCATAAGATTGCTGACCAACGGAACACTATTGCTATTATTCAGCTTTTCAAGTATATCTAACAAGGAGGCGGCTGTACTTTCTTGATTTTCTTCAAGGTACTTCTTTATAAACTTCTGACGTTGCTCAGGTGTCGTGTCTCGCAAATTATAGAGAAAGCGAAACACTTTCTTTGTCAGATTGAAATCTTTGATATTGACAACAGTCTTATAGCCACTCACCAAAAGACCGAATACGGGAATGTCTTTTAAAAGGTCATTCTGTATGGCTTGGTCAATGGCAAACTCGCCTACCTGAGAAAAAGTATTCAAAAGATTACTATTCTCAAGAGTCTCATCAAACGACTCAACAACGTTTGTTGTTTGATCCACCAATCTTGTTTCTTCGCTCATAGATTCTCTTAATGTACGCGTCCACTTTTCCGAATACCCTCGTTAACCGCTGATTTCCAGCGGTTTTGTTAATAATATTTTTTGTGATTTTTAGTTTCTTACTAAAAAGACATATAACATGGCAAGCAGCACGTCAAGTCTTCGCCTTCTTTCGCTGTTCGCAGTCGACGGAAAAGAGCTTTCAGATAGTCTTCCACATTTCGCTTTATCATCTTACAACTCTCGATCACCGAAAACATGAATGCATTATGTTTTGCAAATATTTCTCCTCCTATATTGCAGGCATTCTTCAAATTCATCTTTATCCTACGCATCATCTGCTCGCTCAAGTTGTTTGACAATTCAACCTCTCCACATCCCATCACCCGCTTCATCGCCGGCCACTCGCCAATAGCGTATTTCAATAATTCCTTCAACAACTGGCCGTTTGCCAAGTACGCTACTTGCAATTGAGTCTCTACTTTCATATCATCTAAGCTACTCATATTTCCCGAATAATGCAAGTAAAATCAGGCTCATTTTATTAATATACAATTATTTACAGGCACTTAATAAACGTACTATATCCTTATATTTTCGCATACAGAAGCCTCTGTGAGCATAACCCTATCCCAACATCTTTCTAACCATTCCGAATAGCTCGTTAAGATAGCCTTCACTCTGCGACAACTCCATCCCGTTCGTGAAGCGGACCCGCACATCGAGGATTCCGAAGGGATTTTCATTCACGCAATCAGCGAGAGAAATGAAGAACGGGAAGTCTATCTAACAGGCTGAAAGCTTTTCCATTTAGCAGGTATAGACAGGTCGTAATTCTGGGCAACCAGATGAACAACATCCGGAAGAAGGCTCTGCCTGAAACGACTCTCATAACGAGCCATCATTATTGGCTTCCCGTTTGCCAATGCGGACAAATTGCTGGAATAGTGATTGGGCGGGAAATAGATATAAACTCTCTGCCCGGCAGCCTTGGCCAACTCAACGGCCGGAATCATATCGCTGTTTGCCGAAACAACAATAGCCACATCACAGTTCTTCTCATAGGCGTCTGCCACAATCTGCGTCACAATGCGAGCATCTGCCTCTTTCTCTTCATGCGTATGGATGATATGGCCGCAGCGGAAACAGGTAATGTCCTTGCTCAGATACTTGCCAAGAATCAACTGGAACTTTGGATTCTCCTTGTTTGCCTGAAAGAACGCATACTGGCGAGCGTTTTTTTGGGAATCATTCGTCGGACGCGCAGAGAAGTATTTGACAGCTATCAGTTCCTGGTCCGGCCGCATAAACCTTTCAAACAGCTTGACCACATCTAACCAATAGTACTGTTTCCAACGACGGTCACTGCGAAGGCCGTAATAGAAATTAAACCCGTCCACGTAGACGATAACTTTCTGCTGCTTCTCCATACTCTATCTTTTTAAAAAAAATTAAGCCACCCCGAGAGGTGGCGAGCCTTAGCCTTTTTCATCTAAGGGGAATAATTTTCTACAAAGATAAGGGTTTTACTTATAAAACCAAAAGATTTCTCTAAAAAAGTATAACAAAAAACTTAATCCGCATCTTCGGAAACAGTCTTCCTGCGCCAGCGATCTTGAAGAGAGCGGTTTCCACGTCATTGGTGTAGGCTGTGGCACCTGCGTAAACTGGTTGCTTGTGCATTGGCTTCCAGACCGGACGGCACTCGATTTTCTTGGCGAGCATGAAGATGCGGAGAGCCTCCACATTTTCGTTCGGCTGACAATCGGTCGTCGCACAATCTACGACGTGAATCACACCTGCAGCGCAGCCCACTGCGGTCTTGACGACCTGCATCTTCAATCAAAGCAAAGCAAAGCAACGACGAATCCACCCAAATACCAAAATTCGCCCGAATCCTGTATAATCCCACAGATTACCCCAAAATTCGAGCGACTAATTCATCTCTCCCCTACAGTCCCCTAACTATCTCCACGAAATTCTCCATCACATACTGCACATCCTCCAACGACATCTTCGTGTTCAGCGGAAGCGTAATCTCATTCTCGAACAAATGATAAGCATTCGGGAAATCAGCGATATCGAAGCCATGAGCCTTATATGCAGTCATCATCGGAAGCGGCTTGTAATGGACATTCGTCGCAATACCGCGCTCAGCCATCTGTTCAATCACCCTGTTGGCCTCCTCCCTGGTACGTCCCTGGAGACGGACAAGATAAAGATGATGAGAAGAACAATGATCCGGAGCCCTGTGATTCAGATACTTCACCTGATGAGCCGCATCAAGCTCCGCATTGAGAGCATCAATGCCAGCATTATACATCGAAACCATCTCATGACGCTTCTCCAGCATTGAAGGATAACGCTCGAACTGCACAAGACCGAGAGCCGCCATAATATCAGTCATATTGCACTTATACCACGGGCCAATGATATCGTACTCCCACGCGCCAAGCTTAGTCTTCGCGAGCGCATCCTTGTTCTGGCCATGAAGCGAGAACAACTGGGAAAGACGGTAGATAAACTCGTTCCAAGTCTCGCCCTCAATGAAAGGAACCGGACTTCCGCAATACACCTGCTGACGCTCCACCTTCTCATTTCCGAACGGAAGATTCCAAGTCAATGCTCCTCCTTCAGCCGTTGTGAAATTCTTCACGGCATGGAAACTGAACGAAGAAAAATCAGCAATCTCACCAGCCATCTTGCCATGACGAGAAGCACCGAAAGAATGAGCGCAGTCATTGGAAATGGCGATGCGGCCCAGAAGTCTCTGAATATCATTTGCAGGACGGAACTTCGCCAAAATCTCAGGACGATTTATAATTTCACGAACCTTGTCAACGTCAGCACATATACCGGCGATATCCACAGGAACAATAACTTTGGTGCGCTCAGTAATCGCAGCAGCAAGTTTATCATAGTCCATCTCCACATTGTCCTTCTGGGAATCGACCATAACAATGGTCGCGCCCACATGAGCAACAACCGATGCAGATGCCGTATAAGTATATGCAGGAACAATCACCTCATCACCAGGACCGATGCCCAATATATGAAGAGCCATCTCCATAGAAGCAGTTGCCGAATTCAGGCAGACCGTCTTCTCCGTATGGACATATCCGGAAATCTCTTTCTCAAGTTTCTTTGTTCGCGGACCGGTAGTAATCCAGCCACTAAGAATAGCATCACGAACCTCATTGGCCTCGGCCTCCGTCATATCAGGCGGGCTGAAAGGTACATTTCTTCTTTTCAAATCTGTACTCATCGCTTTATAATTTTATATAACTGCAAAATTATCTTTCTTTTACAATAACCCAAAATGTTTTGAAGATCAATTTAATGTCATACCAGAATGATGCATTCTGAACATACTCCAGATACAACTTTATCTTCTCCTGCATAATCACATTGATATAGTAATCCTCAGGATTTTCAGCCTTTTCCATCAATTCGTTCTCATTGCGGAATTTTATGGACGCCGGGTCAGTGATTCCCGGACGCACATCCAGTACGTGCATCTGCTCCGGCGTCCAATAATCGACATAATGACGAACCTCCGGACGCGGCCCCACAAGACTCATATCCCCAATGAAAACATTGATAAGCTGAGGCAACTCATCAATCTTGAACTTGCGTATGAAATAACCGCTACGAGTAACCCGCGGATCATGTCCGCCGACAGTAACAAGACTTCCTTTGTCTGCTCCAACCCTCATAGAACGGAACTTGAAGATTCGGAAATCCTTATTGTGCCGTCCGACACGCACCTGACGATAAAAAACCGGCCCAGATGAGTCAAGTTTTATCCAGATAGCGACTACCAGAAACAACGGACTCAAAACCAGCAAGCCAAGACCACTGGCAATAATATCAAATATTCGTTTCATTATTGAATGTTATTTTTTCCATACATAATCCGGCCAGACCCTGTTTATGAGCAAACGCAATCACTCCTCGTCGATCTTTACCCGAAAGTGAAGAAAACAGATTACTGTCAATGGCTTTACCATTGATCTGAAATGCAAGTAAGTGGTAGAAAACTCGCTTTGAAATGGCGTCAGAAACCGTTTTCATTGCCTGTCCCTTATAAGGAGAAAACGTAGGAATGCTCTATCCTGCGATATTCAAATCCCAAAGCTTCGATTGAGGGACAAGGGATAATGGCGCCATTATCAGATGTGGCTTTTGATTCAATTTGCAGATACCTGGAATAAGGCCTCGTGTGGATTATGGAAGTGTCTCTATATGGTTCGATCTTGTATGCCATAAGACAAATCCTTTTGGCATAAGCATTCAAAACCTCTGATATAGATTGTACCTCCATTAAATCCCTAAGGCTGCTATACAATTGAAATTCGCACTTTTCAAACTTTCCTCCTGGAAATGCAGTTGCTCCGTCGGTTTCACGAATAATCACTTTCTGAAGATTTGCAATACTTCCCAACGCAGAGCTCATCTCTATCAGCAGCACCGTTTCACGATTATCAATACACGTCAATATCAGGTCACACTTGCTTCTTCCCCTCAAGAACGAAGCGGGACGTTTGCATTGATTTACGAAATTTTCATAGTGAATAATCTCCAGATTACCTTTCTCGTTATGAATGGATAACTGCCCTATGCCTAAGGGAAGTATCTCTATCGGGAAGTCATCCTTCAAATCGAAATCGACAGAATCAGTAATCTCCGGCACTGCCGTCACGTCACGTGAACTAATATTGTGTTCGACAACATAGTCACTTTCCAACAACTCTTTCATAACCGTTCATATTGTTCATAGATCCGATCTAGTGGAGCCGAAAGATACTCAGGGTTAATCAGATGAGCATTACGAAGTTTCAGATCTCTAATTTCGCCCTCCTCAATAGCCCATACAGAAACATCGTTCCAGTCAAGCGACGCGATTCCATCTTCTTTCACACCGACATCATTACGCTTGACCAATAAATTCAATTGATTCAAGATATATGGACTGTGAGTCGTAAGCAGAAATTCATGTCCACATTTTCCTTGGCATAAGGAGACGAGCATATCGATAAAACTCATCTGAGTCGAAGGGTACAAGTTTTGCTCGGGTTCTTCGATTATGAATATCGTCTTGGACGGGACTGTCAATCTTTTAAATTCTTCTTGATATGACTTCAAGTGTTTCTTATATTCAGGATTCCCACTATGAAGCCCCTCGTTAATTTCCATGATTAACTTACGCCTGTCGACATTCTTGAATTCAGGATTAACACGTTTGAGAACTAATTCGTCAACCAGCTTTCTTTGTCTGTTTTTGGTCTTTAAATCCAGGTCAAAAGACGTCTTTTCTTCAAAAGCATGGAAATACTCATCCGTATAATACCGAAGCATCACTATCATTGGCACGACGGACTGCAAGCCGCTGGAAGCAGCTCCCAATGCAATACCATAAGACATCCCATTTGAATGTTCAATCCTGTCTTTAAGTTTGAACTCACTGGCATCATAGAAATACTTCACGCCTAGATTCAGCACATCAGTTTTATTCTCCGGAGCAAAGAACTCTCTTGCATTGAACCAGTCAAACAAGAAACTTCTGAGGTTTGTCTGCCCGAACTCAAATCCCTGCAATTCCGGCAGAGTTACAAGATTTCGTTCGGAAGGAATATAACAAATCTTCGGGCGAGAATACTTTTCCAGCGCCTTATGAGTAATCTTGAAGTTTCCCGCCTCGTAATGCAGATGGATATAGTCAGATTCGAAGTCGACAAAAGACTCCTCGCCGAAGTAACCATCCAACTTATGAAAGTTTTCAACCAGCTGAAGGAAAGCCTTACCATCAGCGACGACATTTTCATCCAATGCAGTCAAAGATTCCTTTTCAATCCACTTGCAAGTACTGAGAATCTTTGCGATAGTACTCTTACCGCAACTTTGCGGTCCAATCAAGAAATTGAACCTGTTGAGCTCTATATCGACCTCTCTAATCGGGCCTACGTTCTTTATCGTCAAGTGTTTCATCTTCGCACTGGGTCAATTACACTCTTCAAATCTAATAATAATTTTCAGTATAGACAAACTGGACGGTATCACACATCATTAGATATGATGGTCTATGATTATTTGCAACTATTTGATGTACTCGACATAGTGTGCTTGTGTTATTCTATATCAGCGAAGTGCTTGTTCAAATCTTATTGATAGGAATGGCATCAAACTTACTCCAATCAATAATTTCTATTGCATCTTTAAGATTTACAAAATCAAAATCTGAGATATAGCGTTTAAACTTTTCATAAGAGCCTTTAAGGGCGACTCTGTTTTTAAACTGACGCATGTAAGATAACTGTGGCATATTTGGCTGACCTGGATCAAAATCGCTCGGATGAAAATATGACATTAGATAATGAGCCTTGGACGTCAATTTCTTGAGCAACCAATATGGCATGACTCTGAAATATCCTCCACCGGAATATACAATCTCTCTACCAAGAACTTTACCTAAACTAATTGGAAATTCGTAGAGATTGCCACTATTTGTTTGTAGTATTGTAGGTTCAGCCTTAAATCCAGGAATGCCGCCAAATTCATGTGTGGAAGGGAAAACTGAACTGTCATACTTGAATCCCAATTCTGTAAGAACATCGAATGCCCAAAGATTATCTCTTGTTATTGAGAACGAAGGTACGCGAAAAGCATCAACCTCACAGCCTGCTACATCCTCGATTAAGCACTTTGCTTTATAGGTGTCTTCTTTAAATTCCTCCCTAGAAAAACGTGTAGCCAATTCATGCTGATATGAATGACATCCAAGATGATGTCCTGCCTTTGCGATATCCCTTATAACTTGTGGATGATGTTCCGCAATCCAACCCACGCAAAAAAAAGTGCCCTTTAGTCCTGTTTCATCTAATGCGGAAAGGATCTTGTCTGTTCCTTCATATATGCGTACTTCATGTTTCTCCCATGCGAAATCGCGTGAGTAATCATCATGATTGTACCAGTCTTCTATGTCAAACGTAAGAATATTCATAACAATCAATTTAAACCGGATTTTGATTTTCTGAAATCTGAAGAAAGTTGTTTCTTGATACCTTGCCAAAAATACATAAACATGGAAGGCAGATCTTTTATACCACCATCTTCATAATAAACATTACGGCCAAAAAAGTTAAACCATGATGGATGGCACTTGAAGCGATTCGGCGATGCAAAGAACCAAGCAATATCTAATCCCAAGAAACGGAGGTAATTCCCCGGATGGTAAACGTCTCTACTAATTGATCCAAAAAGCAAATCATCCACTATCTGTTTTGGAAAATTGATCCCAGACATGGCTGCACCTCTGATGCTTGCTGGAATTCTAGGATTAATTTCTATAATTTTAAAGTCACCATCATCTTTTTCGAGTATGTCAAAATCTGCGAATCCAACCCAATTTAACTTGTCTAATAGATTCTTGCATATTTCAAGCATCTTTGAGTTCTCTATACTTACAGCTAGGCTGCTGCTGCCACCCTTGATTGGATAGTATCTTAATATTTTGATAATAGTATGATTTCCGAAAGAGCCATCTTTGCAGCGGTAAAGCATGAGGTTATAATAATAATCTTTAGCATTAATATACTCCTGTAATGCGCATTCTCCATATTGCTCTTTAATTATAGGCAGCTTTGCTTTCAACTCTTCAATATCATTTACTAATACAATTCCTTTAGCTCCTTCAGAATGACTAGGTTTTATCAAAGCCGGGAAGCCTACATAATTAGCAACTTCCATTATATCGTTATTTAATAGCGCAGTACGAGGATGTCCGATGCCGTGTTTCTTGCAATATGCCAACAGTTCAGATTTGTTACTTGCCAATTGAAATATTTCCCAATCCATAACTGCCACCTTAGCGGTTGTTTTATTTTCAAGCATCGATTTCAATTGACTTAATATTGTTGCATGAGAATCTTCCATCGGAATCAAAACGTCTATTTTATACTTCGATATAAAGTCCTCCAAGAACGATTCGACTTTTCTAATATCGGACATTGATTCCATCTCTGTATAGGAATCAATATAATTTGAATGAGATGCTATTTTGTCATGACATGCTACGATACGTACAATATGCCCTACCTCTTTAAGTGATCTGGCACAAGACAATGATTGGACAAAGCCACCAAACAATAAAATATTAGCCATACTACACACTCAATTTTGATAAATCAGGTTTAAAGAAGGTCTCTCTAATTTTCTCCATTGTCTTTTTCACTATGAAGCAAGGTAGCGAAATACAATAGAACAAAAGACATGCATGTAATTTACTATAGCCTAAAGCCTGTTGATACACATCAACATGGTATTTAAAAAGTTTAAATTTATTCGAAGAAATAGATCCAGGTGTATATCTGTAGATGAATAATGGCTCTTCTAAGCAATATGCATACTTGGTTGCTTGAAGAATATTTAACCACAGTGCAAAGTCTTGTCTTTTCCGAATAGGCTTCATATAGAATTTACCGATTCTTTTAGTATCATATACAACACTGGAAGTGCCAATGTAATTTATAATTCGGGTGCTTCGAAAGGACACACGTTTTGGCTTTTTGTTCAATCCGACGATATTATTATTTTCATCAATAACTAAAGTATAGCAATGACAAAATTCATAGTTGTTTTCTTTCATAAATCGTAGTTGCTTCTCCAATTTTGTTGGCTTCCACATGTCATCAGAGTCGCAGAATGCAATAAACCGGCCTGATGCTTTTTCGATACTGTTGTTACGGGCAACTCCTGCGCCAGAATTATGTTTTAACTCAAAATATTTAATGCGAGAATCTTTATCCGCATATGACATTACTACTTCTTTACTGTTATCTGTGGAACAGTCATCAGTTATAAGAAGTTCCCAATTATTATATGTTTGGGCTTGGATAGATTCTATCATCTGTCCAATATACGCCGCGCTATTGTAGCATGGTGTAATTATACTAACTAGTTCTTGCATATTTATTATGGCCCATTTAATTAAATATTACTTGTTAATGATTCAGTATAGATACTAACCAAACTGTTTGCAATTCTATTGAAATCAATCTTGTTTTGTAGAGTCTCTCGCGTATTATCAACATATGAATTTGAAAGTTTCTTTTTGATTGTATCAACAGCTTCTTCAGGTATTCGACTGATGATTGAAGAATTTTTTAATCCTGATATTTGTTGTTTAACGTCTCCTACATCTACTGAAAAGACTCTTTTATTAAGAGACAGAGCTTCTCGAACTATATTTGGCGAGCCTTCTTCGTCAGAGGTAAGTAATATAAAATCAGAAGCATTGATGTAAATAGGAACCAAATCTGGAGCGACACCACACATTGGCAATATCTCATACCCTAATTTAAGGTCTCTAATAATACGCTCTGCGAGATCTCTCCTTTTTAAAGTTGTATTAGACTTGTCAGAAAACAAAACATATTTTTTGCACTTTATTCCTAATATATTACAAGCCTCATCTTTTGTTATTGGTTGAAAAAGATCGTAATCAACGCCAAGAGGCTGAAGAAAAAGTTTTTTATGACAAGAAGATAGAATCCATTTAGGGACATATGCTAGCAACGTGTTCGAAACAAATCCAAGTCTATGAAACAGAAAAAACGAACAAAAAGATGCTTTTTGATTTAACCAGATCTTTAATTTTATTAAATATGATTTAGTCGTTTTTATTTCCTTTGCATGAATGTCAGTCCCATGAAAAGTTAAAAACTTCGGTTTGTGTATGCCTATCATGCAAAACCAAACAAGAAAAGCATACATGCCACCAAACTGAACATGTATAATATCAACTTTTTTTGCAGCAGAACGAATTTTGCCAAAACTAGTCAATGAGTTTCTAAATGGGACAAAATCGACGCTATCAATTTTATCGCATCCCTGTAATGCTTTCTGAAGACGACAAAGAATAGGATTTCCTATTCTACCATGTCGAGTGAATTCATTTGATACTAATAATACTTTCATCGGTTCTTTATCTTGGATCATAGCAATCATTAGGTCAAGCCTATGATAGGCCACGTCTTTTTTAAAATTATTTTAACATACCTTCCTATTTACTTGTTTTTATAAAAGGCTATTCGTTAAAAACTATCTTCATTTTCTAAACTTTATTATCCTGGCGGGCACACCTCCAACTATTGCATAATCTGGAACTTCCCTAGTCACGACTGCGCCAGCTCCGATTACGACACCGTTGCCAATTTTTACGCCAGGCATGATAATCACTCGCATTCCTATCCAAACATCATTTCCAATGACAACTTCAGATACTCGCATTCCTTGCTGTCCCATTGGAATATCTGTTCGTTCAATATTATGCGTATGAGTGAGAATGCTCACATCCGGCCCCATCATTACGTTATCACCAATTTTGAGCGGTCCATGTACTGTGCAATTAATGCCAAGCCCACTACTGGAGCCTATTGAGATTCCCCCCCCCATTGAAAAATTTGCACCGCGCTCGATGTTCACATTCTTGCCACAATGATCAAAAATAGGATAGCAGATGAAACGCCTAATTCCTCTTGTCCAATGCGTCAACGGACTTGTTGATGCTGGTAAAAATCTTGCAAAGCCGTAGTATGCAGCCAGGCATAAGAATTTTTTGATTTTCATACTTTTATTCTACTATATTATTTACATATTCCTCTGTCGCCCAATCCCTATGTTTAATGACACATGGATTTCCAAATACAACAGAATGGGAAGGGATATCTATATTTACAAAACTATTCGGAGCAATCATAACATCATCGCCAATGTTTACTTTCCCCACTATAGCCGCATTGATGCCTATCCATACACGATCCCCAATAATTGGATATCCCTTGTGTAGGCCGCGATTTGCTTGACCGATTACTACCCCCTTATGTATATTGCAATTTCGACCTATCTTTGCCTTACCATTGATTGTGATATTATATTCTGAGTTTTTCAATTTAATATACCTATAATTCCAGATTCTCGGTTTTGGCCTTGGCCGGTCGGCCTCTTCTTTTGGTCAAACTCTTGGCTTTGGAGACGTAGACTGGAGCGCAGTTTTC